>Ga0181343_1000640_pt1 | contig 14785 bp, 22 predicted proteins | sample Su13VDMLBSD_FD_130110 | JGI IMG/M metagenome (GOLD analysis project Ga0181343, IMG submission 130110) | Freshwater viral communities from Lake Michigan, USA - Su13.VD.MLB.S.D | ecosystem: Environmental > Aquatic > Freshwater > Lake | place: USA: Michigan | collected 2013-07-15 | reverse complement strand
TATTGCCACGGTCCAGACGCGCGGGAACGATAACGTCATGCGCGACAAGTTCGTGGCGCATCAAGCGGACGAGGTGGCTCATCCGACTTATGGGCTAGATGCTGACAAGCCCACGCCCCCGCTGACCGGGATGATTTACGTCGCCACCGACACCGGGGTCATCTACTTCTACAACGGGACGACGTGGGTGTCCACGGCGGCGTTCCGGCAGTACGGGGCGTGGCAGGATACCACGAACCAGACGGCGGCAGCGGCGAACACCGCCTACGCCATCACCTACAACACGACGGACGTGACGGACGGCATCACCCTGACCAGCGGCTCACGGCTGACGGTGCCGATGCCGGGGCTGTATAACCTGCAGTTCAGCGCCCAACTGGTCAATACCGACTCCCAGATTCATGACGTGGACATCTGGGTACGGAAGAACGGGTCGGATATTGCTGGCACCAATGGGCAGGTGTCGGTGCCGAACAAGCACGGGTCCATTGATGGACACGCGCTGCCAGCGTGGAACTACTTCCTCGAACTGGCCGCGAACGACTACGTCCAGTTGTATTGGTCCACCGGCAACACGGCCTGCTCCCTGCAGACGCTGCCAGCGGTGACGCCACATCCGGCGTCCGCGTCCATCATTGTTACCATGCACCGGATTTAACACGATGCCCATTCGTAGCAAGGCCCAGCAGCGGGCGATGTACGCTGCAGCTGAAGGGCGCGGACAGACGGGTATCCCGAAGTCAGTTGCCAGAGAATACATTGAAGCAACCCCGAAACGGTCTTATGCCGATATGCCCGAGCGGGCAAAGCGGAAGGCCGCATTGAAGCGCAAGTCCAAGTAACCCCATCCCCATCGTCCCATGGCTACCAAGACCCTACAGCAGATTCAGGATGAGGCGGACCGCCTCTTCGGCAAGAAGCCGAGCCAACAGAAGTTCGAGTATCGTCGCGCCCAGCAGGCTGCTGCCGGGCTTGAGCAGGAAACGAAGAAGCGTGGCGGCGTGGCTGGCGCGTATGACCGCAACAAGAAGCTGGTCAGCGCGGCGGCGACGGTGGCTGGCTTCCTGATGGGTGGCCCGGCTGGCGCGGGGATGGCCCGTGGGGCGGTGCAGGGGCTCGACCGTCCGGGTGAGGGCGGCATCGGCTTCGATGTGAAGCGCGGCATCAAGGGGTTCTCGGAGGGCTACGGCGCTGGGAACGTGGCGAACCTCGGGAAGGCTGGCCTGCAGAAGCTCTTCACGGCTGGCGCTCCGTCTGCTGGGACGGCTCCGGGCATGGCCGTGACCCGGACATCGGCTGACGCGCGGGGGATGCTGGCTGGTGCTGGCGAGCAGGGTGACCTCGTCGGGCAGGCGATGCAGTCTGGCCGCGCGATGACGCCGCCGGGGCTTGGCACGACCTTTACGCCCAGCGCGGCTGGGCAGGCGGCGCGGGCGTCGGTGCAGCGTATCGGGCAGGGGCTGGTTGAGCAGGCGGGACAGGCGGCTGGCCCGATGACGATTCGCAGCCTGCTGACGAACCCGCAGGTGCTGGCTGGTGGCGCTGGGGCGATTGCTGACGTGATGGGCCAGCAGTCTCAGCAGGCGATTGCGCGGCAGCAGATGGAGCAGCAGGCGCAGCAGTTCCAGCAGCAGTTTGATGTGTCCGAGGAAGAGCGCAAGCGTCGGCAGGCTGAGGCAGACCGCCTCGCCGCGATGTTCATGGCCCGGAGCTAACCCATGGCAACCACAAGCTACAGCAACCTGTTCGGGACCAATGGCGCTGGCAGCCAAGGCTCGAAGGCAGGCATCAGCACTCTCTTTGGGCAGCAGGAGACGGCCCGGGCGGATGACGACGAGATGGAGCGCCAGCGCAAGCAGGCCGCTGGCCAGCCCACGCAGACCTTCGCCCAAATGCAGTCGGCTGGGCAGGCTCGCCCGGCCCCGCCGACCCAGATGCAGACCGTCCCGCAGGCGTCCCCGATGATGAGCCAGCTGCAGTCGCAGCTGAGTCAGGCCGCTCCGTCGGCTATGGTGCCTGCCCAGCAGCCCTCGCTGCAGCAGCAGGCGTTCCAGCAGATGCGGCAGTCCAGTCAGGCGGACCTACAGGCGCAGTTTCAGGCGCAGCAGCAGCAGCTGAACGAGGAGATGGCGCGGCGTGGGCTGTCGTCCTCCTCGATTGGCGCAGGCCGGATGGGAGACTTGGCTGGTCAGCAGGCGCGGGCGCTGAGCAACCTTGACGCGCAGCTCCTCCAGCAGCAGGCGATGCAGGACTTTGAGGCGCAGCAGGCCCGCGAGGCTCGCCAGTTTACCGGGCAGGAGTCTGCGCTGGAGCGCGCGCTGCGGACGCAGCTGCAGCAGGCTGGGTTCGGGCAGGAGTCCGAGCTGGCCCGGTTGCAGCGTGAGTTCCTTGGTGGCGAGTCGCAGGCTGAGCGCGACATGCGTGAGCGCCTGATGCGCGAGGGGCAGTCCTTCGAGGCAGCGCAGGCTGAGGCCCAGCGGGCGTTTGCTGGCACGGAGTCGGCGCTTGAGCGCGCCCTCCGCGAGCGCCTCCAGACGCAGCAGCTCGGGGAGTCGGCAGCTGACCGTGCGCTCCGTGAGCGGTTTGGCTTGGCTGAGCTGACGGGGACTCTTGGTGGGCAGGAGACGATGGCCTCGCGGCAGTTTAACTTCCAGCAGCAGATGGCCAATCAGCAGCTGGCGATGGACTTGGCCCGCATCTTTGCGGGGTCGGACAATCCGCAGGCAGCGGCCGCGCTGCAGCCGATTCTCCAGCAGTTGCTTGCGCGTCTGCCGGGGTATCAGGCTCCTGCGGCTTCGCCGTCTGGGCAGCTCCCCGCCGGTAGCACTACGCCGACGTACACGCCGCCTCCCACTGGCACCTCGGCGGCGTATAACCCGTTGGCGGACATCCCCTATGGAGGGTCGCTCTAATGGCTCGCGGATTGATGAACGCCCTGCAGGCCGCGCTCGCCGGAGTGTCCGGCGGCTCGGCTGGATACGCCAAGTATCAGCAGCAGATGAAGGACGAGCAGGCGCGGCAGGCTGAGATTGAGCGGCAGAAAGTACGCGATGCGCTGGCGCAGTCACAGTTTAACGCGCAGTACGGCCCCGAAGCGCTTGCCCGTCAGGAGCGGTTGACCAAGGAGCAGCGGGCTTGGGAAGAGCAGCAGGAGCGCGACCGCCGGGAGTTCGAGGCGAAACGGGATGAGGAGCGTAATAGGATTTCCTTGGCCACCGCTGGGCAGGCGTCTCGCGTTCAGGCGCAGGCTGAGCAGCGGATGCTAGAGAACGAGGCCGAGGCGTGGTGGAACCAGAACGTTCGTGGCCAGCAAACTCCAGAAGCCTTTAGGGCCGCAGAGTCGTTTAACGCCATTCGGTCAAGCGACAGACGGCGTCCGGCCCGTGAGATTATTGCAGGGCTGTATACCTCTGAGATGGCAAAGCGCAAGATGCTGGCGTCGGAATTTGAAGCTGGCATGCCGACCAGAGAAGAGATGGGTGGTGCCGGTGCTGGCGCTGGCTCTTCGCCGTCGGCGCGGAAGGGTCCGACGCAGGAGGAGCGGGCGCGGGCGTGGATGCAGATGAATCCTCGTATGAGTGGGGAATCCAGCACTGATTACGCCGCACGGATGCGCGCTGCGGTTGGGGGGTAACCGTGGCCGACATCTTCGACAGACTGGCAAGTGAAGGCGAGCGCGAAGAGGACCTGTTTGAAAAGCTGGCGAGAGAGTCGCTGCCATCCCGTGGCGTCATCAGCGAGACGACACGCGGGCTGGCGACAGGCGTGTCGCAGATGGGCACGACCTCGCTTGAGGCGCTTGGGGCGCTGACCGGCTCCGAGCGTCTAGAGCGGTTTGGCCGCGAGGCTACCGAGGGTGTCGAGGAATACTTCGACCCGCGTGGCACCGCCGGTAGAGTTGCTCAGACGATTGGCCGCATCGGCGGGGAGATTGGGTCATCTCTAGTCGGCGGTGGCCTTGTGTTAAAGGGTGCCAAGGCTATCCCCAAGGTGGCGACTGCCCTGCGTGGAATGACGGCAGCGCAGCGGGCACTTGCGACTGGTGCGGCCAGTATTCCGATTGACGTGCTGCAGGGGGCCAAGGAGGAGGAGGGTATGCTTCTCCCCGGCCGGGCGGGGTCCATCATTGAGAACGTGGCACTCGGGCAGGCCGGTTCGCTGCTGGCTGCTCGTCGAGCTGGCGTGCCGGTTGAGACGCGCCCGAGCCGGATGATTCCCGCGCGGACGGGTACCCGAGTTGAGGGAGCGCAGGCGTATGAATCTCCGGCTGGCCCGGCTATCCCGATGCGGGGAGCCGTGGAGCCAGAGCAGGTTACGCGCCGGATTACCGAGGCGGCGGCGCAGGCGGGCATTGACGTGCCCAAGCCACTCATCGAGGTGGTGGAGTCGAGCGCGCGCGGCAGCCAGCCGTTCCGGTATGACCCGCGCACTAAGTCGTATCGCCTGTATGGTACTAACCGTACACAGGCGAGATATCTGGACTCCATCGACGAGACGGCGAGCAAGCTGGAAAAGGAGGCCACGAGGCTGCGCGCCTTTCCGGAGCCGGATATGGACGCCGTGCGTCAGCTGGAGGCGGCGGCTGAGGCGGGCCGTCGCATGCGCGATGCGCTGTCGCCGGGTGGGTTGATTGTCCGTCCGGGTGTTATCTCTGGCGAGCTGCTGGCGCAGGGTGGCGGTGCGCTGACGGGTGGGTTGGCTGGCGCAGCCACGGCGGACACGGAGGACCCGGCCGACGTGATTGGCCGGGCAGCTCTTGGTGCAGCAGCTGGCTTTGGCCTTGGCCGGTCAGCGGTGCGTGGATTCCCGGGGCCGACCCGGCTGGCCAATGCCCTACGCCGTGGCGATGTCGACCAGCAGACCGTTATTGAAGGTCGGCTGCGCAAGGCGGGGTCGGTCGGTGAGGCGAAACTGTTTGAGCCGACTATCTCCCCGGCCGTGGCCAAGCTGGTGGATGAGCAGGCCACGCAGGTTGAGAACGAGCTGGCCGCCGCTGGCGTCTTCCGGGAATCCAAGTCACTCAAGGATATGACGCGCGAGGGCGAGCGGTTCCTTGACTCGCTGCAGCCGGGTGCGCGGACCATCATGACCGACGAAGAGTTCGCGGGTAGGTCGGCGCGGATTGGTCGGCGCAATGATGCACTGGAGCAGGTGACGGCTAAGATGAGCGAGGACGGTTTGTCGTCTGACGACCTCGCCTTCTTGCAGGACGCGCACAAGCGCATCTTCAACGCTATCGTGACGGACGCTGAGGTGGTGCAGCCTGCCCTGAGCAGCGCGGGCCGTCGCATGAATATCGCCCGGCAGATGGGGGCGCGGGATGTTCGCTCGGCGCTGAACACCGCCCGGTCGTTGCTGGACATCCCGGCTGGAGTGGAGATGTCCGATAAGGTCAAGGAGCAGATTCGTTCCGTCTTCGCCAGACCGCAGGCGGAGCAGGGCGAGGCGTTGCAGCGGGTGTATCAGACTCTCGCCAAGCGCGGGAAGTGGGAGCAGATTACCAACTCCCGTCTGTTTGGCCTGTTGAGCAACCCGGCGACGTGGCTGGTCAACATCCTCGGTTCGTCGGCGGAGGCGGCGCAGAACGCTATCGCGCATCCTGTAGCGCTGGGAATAGATAAAGTGTATAGCGGGGTGACTGGCAAGCGCCGGACGGTAGCTGGCCTGTCGCGTAGCAGGGACTGGCTCGATGCGTTCATCGCTAGCGGGAAGCGGGTAGCAAACCCCAAGGCGCTGCGGAATCTGCTGGATGGCATCCCGGCGGATAGCGTGTACGGAAATCTCGAGCGCGTTAAGGGCAGCTACGTCACGGACTGGGGGCTGCAGAATCCCGATGCGACCGCCGAGGCGGCCGAAAGCGCGTTCCGCAAGGGAGCGCGACTAGGTGCGCGGACGTTGGATGTTATCAGCAACGGCATCTACGGCGTGATGGAGACGGCGGACATCCCGTTCTATCGCGCGGCGCTGGCCACCAACCTCAAGGAGCGGGCGGCGGTTCGCGCATTGAATGAGGGGCTGGGAAACAACCCCGAGGCGTTTGCCAAGCGGGTGCAGGAGCTGTTAACGCCAGATGGCACAAACGTGGTTGACCAGATGCTGGCGACAGCGGATGCGCTGGATGCCACCTACAAGAATGCCACGGGTGCAGGGCAGGCGATTCGGGCGCTGGAGCAGAAGACTCCCGTGCTTGGCGGAGCGATTCGGTTTATGGTGCCGTTTGCCAACACGCCAACGAATATCGTTCGCAAGGCGCTTGAGGGCATCCCGGGCGTTGGCACGGTGATGACGGCGGCGCAAAATAAACAGTTGGCCGCCAAGATGAAGCGGCTCGGTGCGACTACCGAAGAAATCAGCGATGAGATGCGGCGGCGCTATATCACCAATCTGTCGCGTCAGGCTACAACGGGCGCTGGCGGTATCGCCGCCGGGTTTGCGTTGCATCAGGCTGGCATCCTGTCTCCGGGATATGCGCCATCGCGTGGGGCAACCGACGCGGAGCGCGAAGAGATGCAGCGCCGAGCGTTGACGGGAGAGTCCCCCCTGTCGCTCCGCATTGGCGACACGTCGATGTCGCTCGGCTACCTCGGCACCTTGGCTCCCGCGCTGGCGATTGGCGCGGCGATGTCGCAGGCGGTCAAGGATGATGTAGAGAAGGGTATCGGAACTGTGGCCATCCCTGCGGCAAAGACCACCTACCGCACGTTTCTCGATATGCCGCTACTCAAGGGCGTATCCGGGCTGGCGGATATCGCAGCGCAAGGGCCGGACCGCATCCCAGTGGAGTTGGGCAAGATGGCGGGGTCGTTTGTCCCGTCGGTGGTAGCGGCGATGGCGCGGGGGACCGACCCGCTCCAGCGCGCGCGTCCCGAGACGTTTGGTGAGGCTATCAAGGAGCGCATCCCCGGTCTGCGTGAGGAGTTGGCTCCGAAGCTCGGGGCATTTGGCGAGACGCAGGAAGGCGTTGGGGTATTGCGGAGCCTGTTCGACCCGACGCGCCCACAGAAGATTCGGACGGGTGGTATCTATGATGCCCTCGAACGGCTGGAGGTATACCCGGGCCAGCGGGCGCGGCGTGAGGGAGAATCGGCTGAGCAGTACACGGCCCGCCGGGCATACGAGGGACAGCGGGAGCGGCAGGTGCTGGAGCAGATTCTTTCTGGCGACCCCAACGCGCTCCGGAATGTGTCCGCGAGTGCGCGGCGTCAGTTCCGGGAATACCAGCGTGAGTATGGCGATGAGGCAGCGATGCGTCAGCTGCTCGCCGTCGCGCTCCGGCAGCAGCGGGCCAAGATGACGGAAGCGGACCAGACCTACGCCGAGCGACAGGCTCGGCGCGAGGGGCTGCGTCCTAAGACTCTTACCTTTGACGAGCGCGTCAAGCTCATTATGGCGGGACAGTAGGATGACGCACACGCACTATCTCTCCCTCGCCGCGGGGGCCACCTCTGGGGTGGCCTCCTCGGTGTTGCAGACCCCATCCTCGCCAATGACCCCGATGCTGGTGCCTATTGTTTCCGCCATCATCGGGGCGGTGTTTAGCTATGCGGTGCTGAAGACCACGGTCCAGACGATGGAGCGGGACCTGCGCGAAGTGCGGAAAGACCTCGGGCAGGTCTTCGACTTGCTCAGGGAATCTGCGGTGAAGATTGCCCGCATCGAAGGCGAACTCGACCGAAACGAGTGATGCTGGTGACCTTTGGCGGGCGCAAGTTTGTCTTGTCGGTGTTTGGTATTGCGGCCATCTGCTTGCTGGCGCTGGCCGGGAAGGATGTGGTCAGCGCCGGGGCGATTGCCCTGATTGTGACGGCGTATAGCGGGGCCAACAGCTACATCGAGGGGCGTCACGCGAAGAGTCCACGGGGCGAATCGTGAGTCTGACGCACCCCAGCCCGAACCATAACGACCGTCGTGGGAAGTCCGTGCAGGTGATTGTCCTCCACGCGGACGGCGCTCCCAACGAGAGAGGATGCTTGTCGTGGATACAGTCTTCCGCATCCAAGGTCAGCTACCATGCGCTCATTGGGCGCGATGGAAGGGTGTACACCTGCGTGTCATACGACCGCCGTGCGTGGCATGCGGGGAAGGCCGAATGGAATGGCGACAAGGATGTCAATGGTATCTCCATTGGGCTGAGCTTCTCGAATCGGAACGACGGAAAGGAGCCGCTGACGCCGGAGCAGAAGCAGTCGATGCAGGCGCTCATTGTGACGCTGCGCGGGAAGTATGGCTCGCTTCCGGTGACGACTCACGCGAAGGTTAGCCCGGGCCGGAAGACGGACCCGGAGCAGGTGCCGGGCTTCCGGCTAGAGGACTACGCCTAACCATGCGGGAGAGGATGATGGAGACGCTCTTCGTGTCGGCGCTGTGGCTGGCGGTCGCCGCCGGTATCTACGTTGTCACGACCCGGCAGGCCAGAGAGCAGGCCCGGGCTATCCAGCTGGCGGTGCAGGTGGCGGAGGGCTTCCGGCAGTCCGCCGACAGCGCCCGCGTGACCGCTATCCAAGCGCAGTACGCGGCGAAGTCGGCGGGCCAGCGGGAGCGGAAGGCGGCGGGCGCACTGACGGCCCAGCTGGACGTGGTGCGGGATAGCCTAGACGCGCTCCAGCAGATTGAGCAGGACAGCGCCGCCAGCCTTGACTCGGTACGTCAGGCGCTGAAGGGGGCCATCCATCTGGCGGACACCCTGAGTATACAAGTTTCGATATATATGGCCGCCGTGGATACGCTCCGGGATAAGCATGCCGAGGAGCGCCGGGCGATGACCGTGGCATTGGAGAAGGCTGATACCGCCCTCGCGCATCAGGACGCGCTCATCCGTGCCCTCCAGAAGCAGGCCGAGTGCCGTGTCCTCGGAGTGCGCTGTCCCTCGCGGGGGACTATTGCCGTCGCCGCGTTGATGCTCGGTGCCCTCTTGACAAGATAGAGTCCAGTCTACACTATCTGGCAACCCGGACTGGAGCGTTAATGTCCCGCTATACCCGTGTCGTGTCCGTAGGGTGGACCGCAGCGGAGCTTGAATCCCTTCTTGAGCATATCCGCTCGGAGGGAAATCAGGGCTTTCATACCTTCGCCAAACAAGCAGGCAAGACGTATGACGCTTGCCGAATGTACGTTCAGCGCAACCACCGCGAGGCGTGGCTGGATGCGATGAACAGCTGGCGCATCGCGCGATTCCAGAATCCCGTCACCGCCCCCAAGTCCAAGGCCCCCAATCGAGAGGACGAGGTGGCGGACTGGTGGGATTCGTTCAAGCCTGTGCAGGTACCGGCGCCACCCGCCCGAGCCACTACGGCAACCGCAAATGTCGGGGTCACTGTGGTGGCGTCGGACCTGCACTTCCCCTTACAGGATGATGCGGCGGTGGCCGTGCTACTCCGCACTATCGAGGAGCTACAGCCCGAGCGCGTCATCCTCAATGGCGACCTCCCGGACCTGCTGGCTATCAGCAAGTACCCGAAGGATGTCCGGCAGACGTGGTCCTTGCAAGACGAGGCCAAGGCGTTCCACGGGTTCCTGTATGAGCTAGAGCGTATCCTGCCCGACCACGCCGAACTCATCGAGATTGACGCCAACCACAGCGGGGACGGGACGGAGTCTCGCTGGTGGCGCTATCTGTCTGACCGCATCCCGGAGCTACTGAAGATGCAACGGGCGCTGGACACGATGAGCTATCAGGCGTGGTGGCACCCGGAGTGGAGCCGCATTCAGATGAAGCCGGAGCTGGTGATTGCGGAGGACCTGCTGGTCACGCACGGGACGTTTGTCCGGCGGGGTGGTGGGATGTCGGCCCGCGCCCACAGCGAGTCGTACCTCAACAGCGTCATGCACGGACACACCCACCGACAGGGGTCCTCGATGCGCCGGGTGCCTGCCATCGGGGGGCGGGGGGAGCAGGTTATCCGGGCCTACGAAATCGGATGTATGTGCCGACTGGACCCGGGGTATGTCAAGGTGCCAGATTGGACGCAGGGATTCGCCATCGTGGTCGAGGGCGCTGAGCGGTATGCCGTCGAGCTGGTGACGATTGAGAATGGAGCCGCCGCCGTGGCGGCTCTTGGACGCACTATCACGGGGTGAATCATGGGTAACTATCAGCGCAAGAAGAAGGGGGTCGATGCCATCAACGTCGAGCGGTTCCTCGACGACCTCCGGCAGGGGGCCGAGGACTATAGCCCGCCGAAGCCTCCGGCCCAGCCGACGCTCAAGCAGTTCCTGCTCTCGGTCGCCTTCTTGGCCGCGCAGGTGTTGATTGGCTCGGTCGTGGTGGGTGTGGCGCTCCGCATCGTCCTCTCGGTCGCCGGACTGTAACGCCCGTGGCTCGGCGCTGGCCAGCGATTCCACGCGCTGTCTCTGGTCTGGCTGGCCCCATCAAGGTCAGCCAGCGCCGGGGTGCATTGGTTGCACCAGACGGCGACGATTGCTGGGGGCTGTATATCCCGGCAAAGCGGACTATCGCGCTGGCAGGCGGGATGCCTCCGGCCCTCCGCTGGCATACGTTTATCCACGAATGGGCACATGCGTGGCTCATTGACGCCGGGCTGACCAACCTCCTGCACGGCGAGGATGCCGAGCTGGAGCGCAACGTCGAGGTGGTCTGCGATACGCTGGCGACAGCGGCCGTTCGGAGCATGGCCACCTCGCTCGGACTGGACCCGATGGAGAGGCCGAAGAAATAGACCCTTGACTTGACTCAAGGGGGAGTGTAGTATTGGGGTGTCGCCAGCAAGGCGGCATCCCTTTTTCCTTTTGGAGGCGTTGTGATTCTCAAGCTGTCAGAGGGGCCGGTGACGATGGTCGTGCGGAGTGTGGCCGAGGCGGACGGGAAGTTCGGCAAGCAGTACGTCTTCACCAGCGAGGCGGGTGACCTGCTGTACATCTCGGAGGCGGCGGGAAGCCGTGGGCTGGCCCGGCTGAACCTTGACTTCGAGACGGTGGCGGGGCAGACCCTGACCTTCTCGCAGGTCAAGAAGGATTCCAAGACGTACACGAACATCGACAAGGGCGTGACGCCCAGCGCGGCGTCGGCTCCGGCCACCCGCACCACCAGCACGGCGGCTCCGGTTGCGGCGCTGTCGTTCGATGATGCGGTGGCGCTCTACGCCAAGTGTGTGCAGGCCGCCATCCAGCACCTCGGCAAGGCGTGTGAGTCGGCGGAGATTCCCGTGGACGGGAGCGCGATTCAGGCGGCGGCGGCTACGCTCTTCATTCGGACCAGCAAGTGAACGCCCTACAGGGGGGAGAGTTCCCGTCCGAAGCCATCGCTGAATTGCAGGCAGAAATACGGGCACTGCGGGACCAGTTGACCAAGATGGAGCAGTGGGTCTTTGCGGTCGATGTGAGCGTCACAGAGTTGGACACCGAAGTGGCCCGCCGCTTTCGCGGGCTGGAGGCGTAATGCGGTGTGAGAAGGTGCGGTGCCGCGCCACGTTGGACATCATCATCGACCGCCTTGGACGGACGATAGCGAGGTGCCCGGCGTGTGCGCGGCGGAAGGCCGGACTGTGTGTGCAGTGCAACGCGCCCCGATGGTCGAAGCATTCGTGGGGCAAGTATTGCGAGTCGTGCGCGAAGATGGCGAGCAAGTCAGCCGTCGCTAAGTATCAGGCGAACAACGTCGAGATGTTGCGGGAGAAGGCGCGACTGCGGATGGCAAAGCGCCGTATCAGGGCCAGACAGGGTCGGCCCGTGGTGTCCGGGAAGGAACGGGCGGCGACGATGAATCGTTGGCTGTCGCAGAACACCACCCCGGCTCAGCGCAGTGCCGTCTCCAGCAATGCCAGCAAGACTCGGTGGAAGAAGTTTTACCAGCGTCAGATGCTCCGCAAACTGCGGGAACAACAGGAGAGGAAGTCATGACACCCATCATCACCAACATCCACGGTCTTCCCGAGGCGCTGGTCAAGGCCGTGCAGAACGACCCGTATACCGGGGGCGGGGACATCAGCGTCACCAAGCTCATCGACGCACCCCAGAAGCGGGCGCTGTGGCTCCAGCATCACGATGCCATCGAGGAAGATGTGTCGGAGCGTATCTGGTCCTTGCTTGGGCAGGCCGTCCACCACATCCTCGAACGGGCTGGGACCGACACGCTGGTCGAAGAGCGCCTGTTTGCGAACATCGAGGGCTGGAAGCTCTCGGGGCAGTTCGACCGCCTGCACCTCGGGTCGCGGACGTTGAGCGACTACAAGGTGACTACGACCTACAAGGCCAAGGGCGATGACAACTGGACCCGTCAGCTGAACGTCCTCCGCTGGCTGGCGGCGCAGAACGGATTGGCGGTAGACCGACTGGAGATTGTCGCCATCTTCCGTGACTTCCGGCGCTCGGAGGCGGCACGGAATCCAGACTATCCGTCGCAGGCGGTCAAGGTCATCGAGATTCCCGTCTGGCCGATGGACGAGACGGAGGCGTATGTGCGTGAGCGCATCCGGTTGCATCAGGTCGCGCAGTCTGGAGCGGCGCTGTCCTGTACAGACGAGGAGCGGTGGTACACAGGAGACAAGTGGGCCATCGTCAAGCCGGGCGGCAAGCGGGCGCTGAAGGTGCTGGATGCCAAGCCCGCGCAGGTGCCGGATGGCATGCTGTTGGAGCATCGCCCGGGGCGGTACCGCCGGTGCGAGGAGTACTGCGAGGTATCGCCGTGGTGCCCGCAGTGGAATGACACCCCTCACCCATTATCAGATGCGACAGAAGAATCATGAGCGCCGCGCGCAGGTGCAGACGTTGTACGAGCAGGGCCTGTCTCTGCGCGCCGTAGCGAAGACGCTGGGATGTACCCATCAGGCGGTCCACGACCTCCTCAAGCGCATGGGAGTTCCACGCCGTTCGCGTGGCGGCAATCAGGGGAGCCATAGTCGCCATCCGTCGTAACCCTTTTTCTCAGAGGAGCCATGAAGATTACACGCACCAGCATCCTGAGCGGCGAAACCACTAGCCGCGACCTGCCCATCACCGAAGAGCAGTTGCTGTCGTGGCGGGCTGGCAAGTTCGTGCAGGACGCATTCCCCGACCTCAGCGCGTATGACCGGGAGTTCTTTATGACGGGCGTTACAGAGGCGGAGTGGGAACGCTTGCTCAAGGAGGTCGAGGATGCCTAACCTCTCCATCATTCCGGCGCGGGCCGTTGGCGACCCGGCGCTCGACGCCTCCCACGTTCGCGTCCTCTGCGCGGTCGGCCTCCACACGGACTCGACGGGCGGCAATGTCTGGACAAGCGTTGGCACGTTGGCCCGGGAATCCGGGGTATCGGAAAGCACCGTCCACCGTGCCCTCGCTACGCTTGAGGAGCATGGGTACCTCCGCATCATCCCCCGGGTCGGCCGGACGAACCTCTACGAGGTCATCCTCCAGCGCCCAGAGGGGGTGTCATCGGTGACACCCGGGGGTGTCACGGGTGACAGGGGAGGGGTGTCATGGGTGACACCCAAACGACCCCAGAGAACGACCCCAAAGAACGACTACACCGAACAGGAAGCGCAGGTGATTGACGCGGTGTGGAAAAACTACCCCAAGCGCCCAGAACCCCACCCCTTCCTTGCCGCGCGGAAGGCTATCGTTGCGGTCCTGCGCGGTGGGGTGACGGGGGCGGCGCTTATCCGGGCTACCCAGCGGTACGCCCAGCATTGTGTGCTGAATAAGACCGAGCCGCAGTACGTCAAGAGCATCCCGCGTTTCTTTGCCGATGATTTCTGGAAGGTGTACGATGTGGCGATGGGTCACGGGCGCACCCGGGAGGAGTGGGCGCGGTCTGGTCAGGATGTCCTTGAATTCGACCGCTTACTTGGAGGAGGAGAGTGATGTCATCGACAAAGCGGGTGCTGTGCTGGCGCTGTGATGGGGTCGGAGACTTGACAGATGACGATGGCCGACCGAGGTTTTGCCCCACCTGCATGGGGATGGGCTTCATCTCCATCGCCGCCGCTGACGGAAGCGCTGGCATCAGGGATGGCTGGTACGAAGACCCGCAACCCGTGAGGATTAGCGATGCCGATTGACGAGATTGAGGCGAAGCTGGCCGCGCAAACGTTGCAGGAGCGGGTGGCCGAGCGTGTGGCCCCGCTCCCGATGCGCCTCAACACGCAGTACCGAGGGAACCGTGTCATCTCGCGCTTCTATCCCGAGCATTGGGCGCGGGTTCAGCTGGCCAGACATCAGGAGATGTGGTATGGCGCATAACATCGACCTTCCCCGGCACCGCTACGTCCACATCATCGAGGCGGCGGTGCATCGGGACGGCGCGAAGGACAAGACTATTCCCGCCGTGTGGTGGGGGATGAGTGCCACGCCGGGCCGGATGTTCGGGTGCCATATCCTGCTGGAATCCGGCGCGATTGTGGTGGACCTTCCGCTTCACTGCCTCCGGCACAAGGCAGATGCCACGCACCTCATCCGGTACTTCGAGGCCCAGCAATGGGATGCGTATGGCTGGTCGCTGGAAGCACACGAACCCGCATTCCTCTCGGGGCTGGATTGCCGGGTGCTGACTGAGGACCACAAGCATGTCCGCGACATCGGTACGCTCTGGTTCCTGCTCGACCACGTTCAGGACGGCTACTCGCTCGAGCCTGCCCAGCACAAGCATCACTGGATTGTCGCGCTGGAAGATGGCGGGTTTACCTGTGTACCGCAGGACATGGTGCTGGTGACCGAGCGGAGTTTCACTGCACCAGCGGGAAGCATCCCGCCCATCAAGCGGCAGACGCGCGTGTGGAGTTGCGAGGAATGAGGTCTGTTCAGCTTTCGCCGGGAGCGATGGCGGTGGCGAGCGTCATCGGGTCGCTCCGGC
>Ga0181343_1000637_pt1 | contig 14842 bp, 9 predicted proteins | sample Su13VDMLBSD_FD_130110 | JGI IMG/M metagenome (GOLD analysis project Ga0181343, IMG submission 130110) | Freshwater viral communities from Lake Michigan, USA - Su13.VD.MLB.S.D | ecosystem: Environmental > Aquatic > Freshwater > Lake | place: USA: Michigan | collected 2013-07-15 | reverse complement strand
GCACGAGATTCCTCAGCGTCAACATCAGAGATACGAGCAGAAACTTCAGTAGAAAGGTTGTTAGTTAATACCAATTCAGCAGAAGTTGCTCTACTTTCTTCAGCGTCAACATCAGCAATTCTGTTAGAAACCTCAGCAGACAAATCGTTAGTCAATACTAATTCAGCAGACATAGCACGAGATTCTTCAGCATCAACATCAGCGATTCTATTAGATACTTCAGTAGAAAGGTTATTAGTTAATACCAATTCAGCAGACATTGCACGAGATTCCTCAGCATCAACATCAGCAATTCTGTTAGAAACTTCAGCAGATAAACTTTGAGTTAATGATAACTCAGCAGAAGTAGCACGAGAAGCTTCAGCAGATAAGTTAGCTGTAGCAGTAGCTGTTAAACCTGTAATAGCTCCATTCAAATCTCCGTCAGCAGATTGGAAAGCAGCAACGATTTCAGTCAATGAATCAATAGCCGCAGCATCTACGTTAGAAGTAATGAAGTCAATTTGGTTTTGTAATGATTGGTCACCTTCAATACGGAAAGAAGCTTCAGCATCAATTGCAACTTCTCTATTGTAAACTTCAGTAGACAAGTTTTGAGTCAATACTAACTCAGCAGATTGAGCTCTACTTTCTTCAGCGTTAACGTCAGCGATTCTGTTAGATACTTCAGTAGAAAGGTTGTTAGTTAATACCAATTCAGCAGAAGTAGCTCTACTTTCTTCAGCGTCAACATCAGCGATTCTGTTAGAAACTTCAGCAGACAAGTTGTTTGTTAACACCAATTCAGCTGACATAGCACGAGATTCCTCAGCGTCAACATCAGAGATACGAGCAGAAACTTCAGTAGAAAGGTTGTTAGTTAATACCAATTCAGCAGAAGTTGCTCTACTTTCTTCAGCATCAACGTCAGAGATACGAGCAGATACTTCAGTAGATAAATTGTTAGTTAATACTAACTCAGCAGACATAGCTCTTGACTCTTCAGCATCAACATCAGCAATTCTGTTAGAAACTTCAGCAGAAAGGTTATTTGTTAGTACTAACTCCGCAGATTGAGCTCTAGACTCTTCAGCATCAACGTCAGCAATTCTGTTAGACACTTCAGCAGATAAACTTTGAGTTAATGATAACTCAGCAGAAGTAGCACGAGAAGCTTCAGCAGATAAATTAGCTGTAGCTGTAGCAGTTAATCCAGTGATAGCACCGTTTAAATCACTATCCGCTGATTGGAAAGCAGCAACGATTTCAGTTAATGAGTCAATAGCTGCAGCATCTACGTTAGAAGTAATAAAATCAATTTGGTTTTGTAAAGACAAATCACCAGCGATTCTATAAGAAGCTTCAGCGTCAATAGCAACACCTCTATCAGATACTTCAGTAGACAAGTTTTGAGTCAATACTAACTCAGCAGAAGTAGCACGAGATTCTTCAGCATCAACATCAGCGATTCTGTTAGAAACTTCAGTAGAAAGGTTATTTGTTAAAGATAATTCTGCAGCAGTTGCTCTTGAAGCTTCAGCAGATAAATTGTTAGTTAAAGACAATTCAGCAGCAGTAGCACGAGATGCTTCAGAAGAAAGGTTATTAGTTAACACTAACTCTGCAGATTGAGCACGAGACTCCTCAGCATCAACATCAGCAATTCTGTTAGAGATTTCAGCAGATAAATTATTAGTTAAAGATAATTCAGCTGCAGTAGCACGAGATGCTTCAGATGATAAATTGTTAGTTAATACTAATTCAGCAGATTGAGCTCTACTTTCTTCAGCGTCAACGTCAGCTATTCTGTTAGATACTTCAGTAGATAAATTGTTAGTCAAAGACAATTCAGCTGACTGAGCTCTTGAGATTTCAGCTGATAAGTTAGCTGTAGCTGTAGCTGTTAAACCTGTAATAGCACCATTCAAGTCACCATCCGCAGATTGGAAAGCAGCAACGATTTCAGTTAGCGAATCAATAGCAACTGGGTCAACGTTAGAAGTAATAAAATCAATTTGATTTTGTAAAGATTGGTCTCCTTCAACACGGAAAGAAGCCTCAGCATCAATAGCAACTTCTCTATCATAAATTTCAGTAGATAAGTTGTTAGTTAATACTAATTCAGCAGACATTGCACGAGATTCCTCAGCATCAACATCAGCAATTCTGTTAGAAATTTCAACAGATAATTTATTATCTAATGATTCATCACCAGAGATTCTGTTAGAAACTTCACCTGATAAGTTGTTAGTTAACACTAACTCTGCAGATTGAGCACGAGACTCTTCAGCATCAACATCAGCGATTCTGTTAGAAATTTCAGCAGATAAATTATTAGTTAAAGATAATTCAGCTGCAGTAGCTCTTGAAGCCTCGGCAGATAAATTGTTAGTCAATACTAACTCAGCTGATTGAGCTCTAGACTCTTCAGCATCAACGTCAGCAATTCTATCAGAAACTTCAGTAGAAAGTTTACCTTCTAAAGATGATTCAACAGATTGTACACGTGCTTTTTCAGTAGATACGTTAGCAACTACTTCAGCAAACGAGTCAATTGACGTTAAGTCTGTGTTAGCAATGATTGATGATACTTCAGTAGATAATACTGTAGCGATTGATTGTTCAGCTCCTTGAGCTCTAGAAACCTCAGAAGAAAGGTTTGCAGTTAAACCAGACAAATCTTGTACTAATCCAGGAATATCCGCTTTAACAATACCAGATGGTGATGTGATTATTGGAGATGAAAGGACTAAGTCAGACTGTTTGTCTAAGATAATTTTAGTTTTTGCCATTTTGTTTTGGAAAATTATAAAAGTTTATTTAATAATTAAAAACCAAAAAAAATATTACAAGTTGTACAATAAGTTCTTTAAGTTTTTAATAGCGTTCGTGTACGCCAAAGGTTCACAAGAACCGTTTTCCGTTAAATACTCATTTACATAAGATAGGAGTTCAGGAGTTTCGTCAAATATAAAGTTGGATTTTGATTTGTTTTTTTCCACAGTATATTTATTCCCCTTCACTTTGAGGTAGGCTGATAAATACAAATCTGAAGTTACATAATTATTAGATTGATTCATATACATATATTTCTATTACTTATAAATACTTCGTTTTATATAAAACGACTATTTATTTTCACTTTTTTTTATTTATATTTGTTATTTTTTTTCAGACTCTGCGATAAGAACATTTTAGAGTCATTCCCTCCATTGGAGCTTCATAAAAAGTTATTGTTGAATCCACAATAGTATAATCATTATCAACACCTGAATCTTGAAGAAGACCATTAAGATATAAATGTTCACTTCCTGGTATTGGATTATAACTTAATGTAAATACATTGTTTTCCCCATTAATTAATCCGGTTGGAACTTCCTTATCAACATACCTAACTCTTGTTAAGTCTAATTCTTCCCAGTCGGTTTCATCTCCAACCCATTCAACATTCTTTAATTTATAATAAGTCAATCCCCCATCCACACCGACAATCATACCAGCTCGTCGTCTTTCGGTTGAGATATTATTGAGCTCTTCCATAGTATTGACGTTCCTGAGACCATCAACACCATAAATTGGGTCAATAACAGCATAAGTGTCTTCAACGTGCATAGGGCTTAAATACCCCATAACACCAACACCACCTATATGTTTAAATAATGACATTTCTTAATATAAATTTTTTAATTACAAATCCAAATATCAACATATGCACTTGTCATAACGAATGTTCTATAAACATTATACGTTGCGTTTATTCCGTTAAGGTCAATAACTATTTCACCTTGATTCATCATAGGAACAATATATTCAGAACATTCACTAACACTATTTCTAAATGTGTCAGGTTGCTTCATACTTGTTGGTACGATTACATAACCATAACCTCTTTTATCCGGTAGTTGTAAATAAGACTCAACAATTTGTCTTCTACTTGATAGAGCCAATTCTTGAGCCTCCTCACTTGTTATTGTCGGACTTGCGAACTTACCATAATAAACAAATGGCATCGTAGGTTCTGGACAACTATTATCAACACAAGGATTTGCGATGGTAATAATAACTCCTTCGTCAGCATTTGGTTCTCTACCACATACAAATAATGTTGTATCCGGATTAATAATATAATTTAACACAAAACCATTACATTGTGTATAACTGAAGTTTAATATTTCACTTGTTGGGTTATCAAATGATATACAATTACAGTTCACAACCATTGTAGGGGTTGGTGTTGGTGTCATAGTTGGAGTAGGAGTCGGAGTATAACAAGTATATAAATGAAATGTATTACATCCGGCAGCATCTGTAACCACAACCAATAATTCTTGAGTACCCTCCAATTGAGTTGGTACATTCAGAGTTAATGTAGGTGGAGCTCCAACAACACCCGATAAAACTGGATAACAATAAGTTTTTGTAATATCACACATCGTAATATTATACGGTGAATGGCCACTTAATGTTGTTATCTCAATTTGTTGCATAATTATAAATATTAACTTTTTTGAAAATTAATATTTTATAATTATACTATTTTTACAATGACCCCCCTTAAACCAGTATCGGGTATCAATAACCCACAATATACCTACTAATATTTTTCCACCAATAGATAAAGTATTATTAATTTGATTTTTACCTAAAGCTGAAGATAGAGTTTCTTTCTTCACACCAAAGGAATAACCATGTTTATTTTTTAATAAAGTATTCCATAAAATGGGAAATGATACGTTTGCGAAAATATCAATTTGTTGTGCTAATATTAAAAAATTGGAATTAACTGATTTCCATAATCCTCTTACTCTTATGGTCTTGTATAAAACCACTAATAAATTCGCCATTGCTACAATGGGGAATAAAAACGCCGCTATAATATATAATAAAATTCCTAACATTAGCCTATTTGATGAATTGAGAAATTAGTTTGAATATCGTATCTTATTGACTCACCGGTTAACGCGTTTGTACTATTAGTTGTTCTGATTTTTACATTAATATCACTAACCGGAGCATAAATAAAATCAAGACTATATGATGAAATATCATAATTAGTGTCTGTTGGTTGTTTCATTTCAACAACACCACTAAGTAAGTTATTTGAACTATCATAAAGACCAAACTGAAATACATAATTTGCTGCAGCATCCCAAGAAACATTTGAGGTTATTTTATAAACTCTTCCGCCTGTTAATGTTGCGATACCTGTACTTGTATCATAAGGAATTGTCCCAGTTTTAGAATTGAAAATAACATCAATATTCGCCCAAGTACCAGCACCTATTGTTTGGTTACTACCACTTCTATAAGCATATAACCATTGGTAAGTATTACCTGTACTTATTTTACCTGTACTATCAACACTTAAGTTAGTTAAAGATGAACCACTTGTCAATCCGGTTACATAAACATTTGTTGTTGTTAAATTACCAATTACTAAAGTATTACCCGACACATGTAATGCTTCAGTTGGTGTCACAACATTAATACCTATTCTACCTGTTGAGGTCGCACCTGTTGTTGGATTACCTGTTGTTGTTGAATAAGTATTAGACCCAAATAACACACCACCAATATTAATACTATTTGTTGTACCACTTGGTAATGTAATATTTGTTCCAATGATAATATTATTATTACCAATACTATTACCTGTAAATGTTCTACCAACATTAAAACCAATTAAATTTGAATAATTAGAATTAATAACATTGTATCCAGCTGTTTTACCAATAAAATTAGAGTAGTTAGAACCTATAGCACCATTACCAGTATTAGTACCTATAAAAATAGAATCGGTTATACCAGTAGCACCACTACCAGCACTTTGACCTATAAAGTTTGTTGAATTATTATCAGTAGCTCCTTTACCTGCCTGTATACCAATAAAATTAGAGTTAATTGAGTTTGTCGCTTGGAAACCCGCTTGTTGACCCATAAAGTTAGAATAATATGAACCTATAGCACCACTACCAGCAAATGAACCCATAAAATTAGAAACTAAAGCGTCTTTCGCTTGATAACCCGCTTGGAAACCGATAAAATTAGACCTACTAGAACCACTTGATTGGTATCCTGTTTGATAACCAATAAAATTAGATTCATAAGAATTATATCCTTGACCACCGGTAGCGTAACCTATAAAATTTGAAGTATAGGCATTTGTCGCTAATTGACCAGCAGTATCACCAATAAAATTAGAATCATAAGAACCAGTCGCTTGTGAACCTGCAACATATCCAATAAAATTAGATTTATATGAACCTGTTGCACCATAACCACTATTATAACCAATAAAATTACTATATGTTAACCCTGTTGCTTGATAACCTGAATTAGTTCCTATAAAATTAGAGTTAGTTGACCCCGTAGCTTGGTAACCAGCACTTTTACCAATGAAATTAGAATCACCTGAATTATTTGCTTCGTATCCGGCATTATTACCTATAAAGTTAGAATAAGATGAACTATTCGCACCTCTTCCAGCGTATAACCCTATAAAATTACTATTATTTGCATTAGTTGTTGTAATACCAGCACCTCTACCTATAAAATTAGAGTATGTATTACCTGTTGATGTACTACCAGCTTCGTAACCAAAAATATTAGTATAAGAAGAACCACTTGACAAATAACCCGCGTTTTGACCAATAAAGTTTGCAACAGTATTACCCGAAGATAAATATCCGGCAAAATATCCTATAAAATTAGACAGATTGATAGTAGATGCTTGTCTACCTGCGTATCTACCAATTAAATTAACATTTACAAGGTCCGTTGATTGATAACCAGCATCAACACCTATTAAATTAGAATTAATAACACCACTAGATTCATATCCAGGTCTATGACCAATTAAATTGGAGTATGTTGAGCCGCTTGATTTATACCCCGCATAAAATCCTGAAAAATTAGAGTAACTAGAACCACTCGCATCATAACCTGTACGATATCCATCAAAATTAGAATAAATTACATCATATGCTCTTCTTCCAGCTTCCTCACCAATAAAAGTAGAATAAGTTGTACCTGTTGCGGTATTACCAGCGTTATAACCCATAAAATTGGAATTTCTAGAATTATTAGAGTAAGCCCCAGCATATAAACCAATAAAATTTGATGTATAAGAGTCTTTAGCTAAATACCCCGCTTGAGCCCCAATAAATACTGAATTACTAGCACCGCTTGCTTGATAACCGGTATTTTGACCAATAAATTGTGATTCAATAGCACTGTCGGCTTCATAACCAGAACTTCTACCTATAAAGGTTGAATCATAACCAGTATTAACCCCATTTCCAGCATTATCACCATAAACAAACATGTCATAATCCAACGCTTGCGCTCCATTACCTAAGGCTATTGAACCTCCACCTGTTGCAATAGGACTTGTGGTTGGTGGTGTAGAATTTTCTGCATACCAATATAATGATGTTCCACTAAAAGAACTTACTGTTTTTAGTTTAACAGAGCCATCAGTATCTCTAACAAGAACATCAGTAACATTATTATCTGTTGTTGCTGATTGAATATTTAGATATGGTGTATATACAGTATTACTTGTTGTTGCAACAATACCTTCACCACCTAAAATAACACTTCGATTAAGACCTTCATTTATAGTATTAACCCTACCACCAATGATTACAGAATCATAAGTTGCAACACTTGTTTCACTCCCATTTATTGTATTGCCAGACCCACCAATAATACTTGAATTGGAAGCTTTACCAGACATTACATTATCAACACCACCCAATATTGACGAATAAACAGTTTCACTATTAACACCACTATTAAGATTACCACCATACCAGGTATCTAATGTAAAATCTAAAAATTTATTATTTTTACCGCCTATAATAGATGATGCGGTATAATTAGTCATATAATTATTATAACCACCAATAATATTTGAATAACTAGATGCCGAAATAGTATTAAAATAACCACCAATTATTACTTCACCTATTTTTTGTTCTGTTCCTTCAACATCGAAATCAATTATATTTCCAACACCACCGACAATTGCTGAGTAATCGTGATTATTTATTGTATTACCTGAACCACCTAAAATTACGGAATCAAAATTACTTGTTCCAGTTATTGTATTATATTCACCACCAAATATACCTGAATTAACACCGTGTAGATTACTATCGTGACTTAAAAATATACCACTATTAGTAGTTTCAACATCTATAGTATTATTATAACCACCAAATATGTGTGAATTTTCTGTAGCATAAAGCCCGACATTACCCACATTATTATTATAACCAAATAATATTGAAGATTGATTACTAAACGCTAAATGATTGTCATAGCCACCAATAATAGACGATTGATTAGAAGTAACTATAGAAGAACCCGATGATGATAATATACTAGTAATTGTTGATGCAGTTATTCCACAATCTATTGAAGTTATGATTGATTCCGCATCATTATAAACCACAGGAAATTCAAAATGAATTGTATTTCCAGAACCTCCTATAATTGTGGAATTTTTATGACCAAATATCTTATTAAATTGACCACCTAATATTGTACTATTTATTGATTCACCAACACCTTCAAGAGACCCTCCTCCGAGATAATTAACTGTATTATTACTAATTAAATTGTTATTCCCAGCAATAATTGCAGTGTTGTTACTTGAACCACTGGAAACTGTTAATCCACTAATAGTATTACCCGACCCACCCAAAATACTTGAGTAATCACTATAAACTGTGGAATCTTTAGAATGTATAAATGAAGTGTTACCTGAGGCTATTGTGTTGTCACCACCTGAATGAGAATAATCACCGATAGCTTGAGTTAAATAACCTTCAGCATGTGATGAAATACCACTAGCAATTGTTTCACGACCCTCAGCGTGTGAATTCTCACCAATAGAATTTGTTAGATTACCTTCAGCGTGTGAATTATTACCTGTCGCAATTGAAAAAGACCCTTCAGAATGTGAGTTATCACCATTTGCTTGAGTATAGTATCCTTCCGAATGTGAAGAAGTACCACTTGATATCGTATAAGAACCTTCTGTATGAGAATAGTTACCAATTGATTGAGTACCATTACCTTCTGCGTGAGAACCAACACCATCACTAACATTACTTTCACCTTCGGCGTGTGAATAATTACCATTTGCAATAGTTAGAGTTCCCTCAGCGTGAGAAGCAATACCTGACGCAATTGTTTGACCACCTTCAGCATGTGACGCAACACCATATGATTGAGTTAATTCCCCTTCAGCATGAGAACTATTACCTCCAGCTATAGTAGTTGTGCCTTCAGAATGTGATGTTCTACCGCTTGAAATTGTATTTTCACCTTCCGAATATGATAAATGACCTGAAGATGTATTTCCTGACCCAGGAATTGAAGAAGAAAAATTGCCGGAAGCGGAGCTACCTGAATCTCGTCTTATAGACGATGTAATCCCCGTTCCGGTTATAATTAGTTGTTGGCCAAAAAACGTTTGTATTTGACCTATTTCTGCTTTATATGAAGACCCTTCCGGGCTTTGTGTTGTGTCACCTGTAATGACTATGTGTATTAAATCTGTTGCACTTATACCTGACGCTAATACTCTATCCGTTAATCTCATTTTATTTAAGTTTGATTAACAATAAATAGTATGATAAAATAAAATAATTAATATTTTACCAAGAAGTAATTATAACTAATCCATCACCACCTTTACCACCAAAACCGTAAGTGGTTGTAAGATAATTTGAAGCACCTCCACCACCACCACCGCAACCGAAAGCGCCGTAACCACCATTACCACCAGCACCTGTTGCTGAAGATGAATTTGAACCACCACCAGCACCACCTGTAAATAATAAAGGTCCTCTATTTGACGAATTTATTGAAGCTAAAGAACTATATCCTGACCCACCATCAGCAACAAATCCAGCTGTTGTTGATGACCCACTAATTGTTGGTACTAATCCAGCACCTGTAATATTACCACCATTTGTTCCTACTGAACTTAAATTATTTGCACCACCACCAGCACCACCTGTTACAATATGACCAATAGTAACCGTCGCACCAGCACTTGGTGTTACGGCCCCCCCAATACCGCCTCCGGCACCTGCATAATAACTATTAACACCTAATTTACCTAAAGGATTGTCTGTTACCACACCAGCACCACCACCAGCAAAGCCGGCAACAGAACCTGAACCTCCCCCGCCTAAAGTTCCTGGGTTAGCAACTAATATACGGTCAGTTGCAACTGAACCAGCACTTATTGAGATAAAAGTTGCGGTACCTGAACCTCCATTCGCACCTCTAATAGAACTACCTCCAAATCCTCCAGTCCCAACTTGTATATATAAAGTATTAGGTAAAACACTCGCGGGATAAAGACCTGATACTACAGCACCAGCTCCACCACCACCTCCGCCACCGCCAGAGTTAAGGGTAGCACTCCATCCAGCACCACCACCTCCTCCACCACCGATAGCAAGGATATGAATAAACTTAGTGTTTTTAGGTTTAACCCAAGTTTGCCAAGATGTGTTTCCACTTCCATTGAGATTTGTGAAGATATCAAAATTAGAATCGTTATTTGGAAAATTAAATATATCAATCATTATTATATTATTAGAAACAAGTTATTATCACCAAACCATCACCACCGTTACCACCTCGTCCAGGAGCATTGACACCACCAGCACCACCGCCACCACCAGAACCAAATCCACCATTACCACCATTTCCTCCGGAAGATAATGTTGATGAACCACCACCAGCACCACCAGTGGAAAATAAAGGTAATTTTCTATTTGTGTCTGAAGATGGTAAAGATGAATAACCACTATTACCATCAGTACCTGGATTACTCGTTCCAGCAAACCCACCACCAATTGTAGGCCATATTGAACCTCCGGCGATTCCACCACCACTACCACCAGCGTTACCTGATGTAACACCAGCACCACCAGCACCACTGTTTAAAAAATATGAACCGAATGATGTACCATTACCATTAGTTGTACCTCCAGCAAGACCAACTAATCCAGCACTAGAGTTTATTGACCCCAAATAACTTAAACCACAATTTACTTGAGTTAAAACAAGTCCAGCGGTACCACCCGCACCAACAGAGGCCGCAGTTCCAGCACCTCCACCACCACCACCGGAGTTACCATTAGCTAAAACAACATTAGTTCTTATGTTGTTTGGTTGAACTGATACATAAGAAATACTTCCACTACTACCTGACGTTCCTAAAACACCACCAGCACCACCTGTCCCTACTTGAACATATAAAACATCAGGTAAATGAGCAGCTGGGAAATATCCATTAGCGTTTGATGAACATCCTCCACCACCACCACCAGGTCTAGTAGTCCCAGCAGCTGAAACTGGAGATGAACCACCACCTCCTCCACCACCAATGGTTGTTATATAGATAAATTTAGCATTTCTTGGTTTATACCAAGTTTGCCAAGTATCACCACTACCAGCAGTGTAGAATATACGATTATTCTCATTATTATTTGGAAGATTAAATATATCCATTATTTTTTATTTTAAGTAAAACTATTACCAACACGTTATTATAACTAAACCATTACCACCATTACCTCCAGTACCACCTGTAAGACCAGAACCAGCACCTCCACCACCACATCCATAACCGCCATTACCACCATTACCACCAACACCATTAAATCTACTACCACCACCAGCACCACCAGTGAAAAACATAGGGATACCTATTGATGAATTTATTGAGGGTGTCATACTAATATATCCGTTATCTCCGGTTAGACCTGTTGAACCACCTAGTATTGTTGGTATTATACCAATACCGGTTATATTACCCCCAATATTATCTATAGACGCCGAGGTATTACCACCTCCACCAGCACCTCCTGTGGTTACGCCAGATACAAATATTGAAGTACCAGAAAGAGCAGTACCTCCTTGAGCCCCACCCCATCCTGCGGTAGCAGTAATGGTCCCACAAGCACCTAATAACCCCGTTGATGTTTTACTAAACGATGATGGCGCAACACCACCTCCACCCCCCGCATGACCTCCAACACCTCCAGCAACAACACTAGCACTTCCAGCAATAATAACATTTATTGATGTTGTATTTGGTTGTGTGGAAACATAAGTAATACCACCTGAAGTCGCTGAGGCTTGACCAGGACCACCAATCCCACCTAAACCTACTTGAATATAAAGAGTATCGGGTAATGAATTCGCGGGGAAAACACCTAAAGCAGTTCCTGAAGATGCTCCACCACCACCTCCAGCGGCGTTGATGACCGTACTACTTGTTCTACCACCTCCACCACCTCCTCCACCACTTATGGCGAATATGGATACATATTTGACATTTACTGGTTTAGTCCAAGTTTGCCAAGAGGTTGTTCCGCCATTTGCGAAAAAGACGAAGTTGTTATTTTGAGTATTTGGAAAATTAAATACATCCATAATTTTTAGTATTTACCACCAATAACAGTAACATCAAAACCAGCCGCAACAGCTGTTCCTAATGTAACATATAACCTATAACTTGGGGGTAATGGAAAGTTTAATGGTAATTCATAAGTTGCTTGAGCGGCTGTTTGTGATACAGTAGTTAACGCTATAGCAATCTCATCCCATAGAGTGTTATTTACTGAAACTGTAGTATCACTACCATTATTAATCCATACTCTCGCAACAGTTGCGGCATTAGAACCTAAAGGTCTAAAACGAATTCTTTGTACATACCCACCATTAGTGGTATCCGCTGTAAAAACAGGGTAAATTGTTCCAGATGTTAAATCTGTAGTAGTATTCGCTGACTGTACAATAGCCGTTGACCATTGTATATCTGCGATTTTTGAGTAAATTGGTTGAACATTTGCTGGCATATTTTTTTATTTTTTTTTATTTAATTTATGTTTTTATATTATGTTAAAAAGTTGAAATTAGCTAATGCGTTAATAATTCCGTATGGAACTGGAATATTTGTAATATTTGAACCATCACCATATATAGTTCCTCCTGATAATGTAGTCGCTGAAAAACTATCTATTGTGGTTGTAGTTGCTACTATAGTTGCAGCTGATAGCGTAGTAGCTGTAAAACCACCATTAAATGTTTGACCAACACTAAAGTTATTATCAACATTTGTCAAGGCAATATTGTTATATTGATTAGCGTTTAAATGGTAATATTGTCCAGCAGACCCACCTTGAATACCGTTCAAGTCATTATGATATGCAACCTGTGTTGGTTGAAACGGTGTGGTAAACGCACTTTCGGTTAGACCTGTTGTCGCGTTTACTTGAACAATAATTCGTCCCAATAATATTGCGTGTGAAGTTATTAATTCAGGCAAAGCAGGTTCTGTTGATAATTGAGCTAACGCAACACTATCATATTGTTTTGTACTATAAACCTCATATAAATGGTCGTTAATTTCTTGACCTCTGAAATACCAGTTTGTTAAAAATTTACCAGCTGTAGCTAAAACAATATCAGTTCCATCATCATAATAAGTATTGTTTAAGGTATCACCCGTTGTTGTATATACCCAAGTTCCACCACTGTGGAAACTCTTAAAGAATATATCATCTTGCGAGTTAACCGGGTCTAAAAATTGTCTATTCGGACCATTCCAGGCAACACCCGCGGTTGATGTAACAATACCTGTTGAACCACTTAACCCTAAAGCTAAACCACTCTCATAACCAATTCTATCGGTCATAATAAATCTGTCGTTTAACTTATTAGCTAATCCAGCACCTTGGTTACCGAATTCTAATGTGTGAACGAAATTATCCGCACGATAAACAACCATAAATAAAACAACACTACTATCATTAACAATAGCATCATTATCATAAACATTGTAAATTGGTGAACCACCATTATACTCAATAACAACATAATTAGTATCGTTATTAGCCAACGCAGGTATCCCACCACTATTAGTTGTTCCTGAGGCTAAATCATAAATTAATATCGGTTCAATATTATTTGCATTATTATATAACGCAACTTTAACATTTGGTAAATTAATTTGACCTGTTCCGGTTGACGACCATCCTGTTGAACCACTAATTACACCAGCGGCATATGTTGTGGTTGAGGTAACATTGAAAGTTCCACCTGTGTTATTGGTAAATGTCGTAATACCTTCAGTATAAGTTCCCCCTGTTACATAAACATCTGTTGCTCCTGTGTAAAGACCTGTTAAGTTAAATGTTCCACCCGTATTATTTGTAAATACCGCAGTTCCATTACTATAAGTTGCACCGGTAGTATAAACATCCGTAGGTAAATTATAATAAGTTGTTGCGGAAATTGTGTTTGCGGATAATCCATCAATAAAATTAGTTGGGCCTGTAACAGTTCCGCCTGTAAATGAACCACCACCACCAGTGCTAAATCCATTAACTGTAAAAGTACCACCAGTATTATTAGTGAATGTTGCAACACCACTGATTTGATTATAACTTCCACCAGTAACATATACATCAAGAGGTAAGTTATAATAAGTCGTTGCGGATATTGTTGGTAATACTAAATCACCATTCGCGCTCCAATAACTTGTTACATCACCAGTATTATTCTCAATGATGAAGTTATTATCTGTATTACTACCTGTTCCACCACGAAGACGAAACGCACCTAAAGTATTATTTGTCGTAATCCTTGGTGCTGTTGATGCTGTATATACCTCTTGAAGTGACGGAGTTACACCTGTAACGGTAAATGTTCCACCTGTATTATTTGTAAAAATAAGTGAACTATCAATTCTTGTTCCACCAGTTGTATAAATATCTGTTGGTAAATTGTAATATGTGGTTGCGGATATTGTATTTGCAGTTAATTT
>Ga0181343_1000636_pt1 | contig 14849 bp, 34 predicted proteins | sample Su13VDMLBSD_FD_130110 | JGI IMG/M metagenome (GOLD analysis project Ga0181343, IMG submission 130110) | Freshwater viral communities from Lake Michigan, USA - Su13.VD.MLB.S.D | ecosystem: Environmental > Aquatic > Freshwater > Lake | place: USA: Michigan | collected 2013-07-15 | reverse complement strand
TATAGCCCCCGGGTTTTCCTTCCCACATGATGTCTGCCACAATCACAGTTCCTCGAAGGCCCGAATAAATGTTCGGGTACTCGATCTTGTTCCGAATTTCATCAGGATCGAGGACGATCATGATAACGTCCCCGGCATAGAAAACCCTCGGCTCAAGTTCCTCCATCGCCCCTCCCTTTGTGGTTCATCCCCACGCCGTGCTCCGCCACCTTCTTGAATTTCAGGGTCGTCGGCTTCGGCAAATCCCCGAGATTGCAGGACTTCCCGCGGTTCAAACCGGTCGCTCGCGCCCAGTAATTTACAAACCGCTCCCGGTCCTTCGGATCTTCGAAAGCAAGAATCTGGACGCTTGCTTGCTTCCCATCTCCCGCCATCACCCCCGCATGCTTCGCCACGGTTTCGACCGAGCAGTCGGGGCAATGGATTTTCAAGCCTCCCGCCCTCTTCTTGGCCGGGCTCGAGTCATCGAACTGATCTTCACATTCTGCGCAAATCCGAAACATGATTTCCTCCCGAGGCCGCGCGGATTGTGCGGCCTTCGCCCGTTGTACTCTTCCGTGTGCCGCGCGTCGCGCCGAGCGCGAGGCGGAATGGACCAATGCATGGATAAAACTGAGTTTGCGTTCAAAGAATTCGTTCTCTTCGCTCTGTGGAATTGTTACACGGAGCAACTGGTTTCCAGGGGCACTTCCATGTCGATAATGGAGCCGAATACGAAGATCTGGTTTCGTGTGAATACGACCGAACGTCCGTACGTCGAAATATCATCGGTTGATCTAAGCAACCCGATCATCACGCTTCGCCTCGACATGAATGCGGAATCAAATTGCGATTCCGCATTTGAAAGGGCCGCTGAATGGGCGTGGAACCAAATGCTTTTCGGCGCCATTTGTGAAATGTAGAGCCAAGCGCGCGCGACACGCGGGCTTTTGCGCGGTACTTAGCGCGACCGCCGGAGTCGGCGGAAGGAGAACATCATGACGATGAAAGATTGGCTTTTGCAAGTGATTGAGGCGGCTCACCGAGATGCGGTTTACACGGGATCGTTCGAAGACTGGAACGTCAGGGTCCGTTGTTGGGACGAAACCCACGTGTACGTCGAAGCCTTTTCGGATCTTGACCCGGACAGCGCCTTCCAAAAGCGAGTTCGGACGGTGGATCCCGGAGCGGCGGCCGACGAAATCATCGTCCTCATGAAGATCGGGGTCGTCCATGGGAGCTAATTTTGATTTTGGGCGGGGCTGGAGGGGCTGGGTTCGTTCCATCACGAAGAAGGGCGCCCCGTGTGCGACTTGGCGGCGTGGAAGCGTTCCCCACTCGTTGGAATTCGATTCGAGGCGCAAGACACTAACCATCATCGAGACCACATCGGATCCATGGGGAAAACCCGAAAAGCTTTTTTCAATGCAAATCTCGGACCGAGATCCTCAGGAGATACACCGCGAGATCATCGCTTTCTTCACAATTCGGAGCGTTGACCGGGAATGAATCCAAATCCGATGATAGGGAGCGAATTCGAACCGGTTCCGGGTCTGTGGGATTGGTTCGATGAGTTCTACGGGAAAACACCAACGCCGCAAAACTTCCATACCGATACCCACTCGGTGCGAGTTGTCCCGACCCCATCCGGAGAATTGATGTTGTGGCGAATTGATATCAAGTCCCATGAACGCTCACAGACCGAACGAGGGGTGTTCATGGGAGGCGAACGCGGACAAAACCGGGCTTGGTTGTGGATCGTTGAGTACTTCATTTCCGAGATCCAGGATTCTTAATGATTATCTCACCTGACGACATGCCCGAAGTGTTTTACGCTTTCCTTCAAAAGTCCCAAGACCAGTGGGACTCGATGAGCCGGAAGCGAATTGAACGGATTTGGGGGCCTTTCCACTACAGCATCGAATTCTCGATCGCCAGCCGGTCGGTTGCTCGGACCGCCGATTTTGTTGGCTATCCGGGTTTCAAATTAGCGGTTCACCAAAAGATGGGGCAACCCGCTTTTGGTCTCCTCGTTTACGACCTCAAGACCGTCCTTCGGGGCGTCTATCGGATGCGGAGACCTGAAGCGTTTCTTCAAACCGCGGACGCTTACATCAAGACTTTCGGAGTCCCGCTTGAATGACGAAATCTCGAAAATCAAGTTCTTTCGTCGGCTCTCGGACGAGTGGGCGAAGCGAAAAACCGGACGTTCGCATTGTTTCTTCGTCGGAAGCCACTGCACGATCAACCTCTTCACTCCGCTTTTTAAAGACGGCGTCGTTGCAGACTTCACGAAAGTGACGTGCGTCGAAAACGAATTCGGCGGTCATTATGTTGACTTGTTCTCGATCGAATTCAAGACGAACACGCCGCTGCGAGAAGTCTTAAACGAGACTTGGTCAAGGTTCCAGACTCGGGGCGTCCATGACTCATAGTCCGCGAAAAGAAATTCGGACCCGAAGGACTTTCATGAAGAAAGTCGATGGCATCGCTTTTTGGATGACCACGGGTCCTTGGACAGCGATCGTTCGCGAGCCGCTTGGGAACCGTTGGTACCTTTTCGCCTCGTACGCGACGGGAGAAATCCAAATCGAGGACCGAAGGCGAGACGTCTCGGTTTTAGGGTCTGCCGCTTATTGGAAAGGGATGAGCATGGCCGAACAGAAAGCCGCGGCAGAGTATCTTTGGTCAATTTGGTGTGTACGCGAAGTCCATGATATCTAGCATTTTCGCGCAAATTCCACTATAGATTTCTTCGCAAGATATGTATGGAGGAATGTCTTCGCAAGAAATCATTTCGAACGAAAAAGGTGGCGGGGGCTGGTTTTCCACCAGCCCCCGCCACCTTTTCAGCCGATCTTTTCAACAAGCCCGAAATTCTTTGAAAGGAAGGCCGCTAAACAAGTGATGCAGAGCCTTCCGACCTTGTGTTCCAGATTCCCGCTCGAAATGGTGAGCTTGAAATCGGCTTCCGGTTCATCGAATTCGTGCCCCAAATGGCAAACCCACATCGTTTTGCTCATTCTTTACTCCCGCTTCTCCACATCGCAGGCGCAAGATACGCCTTCAGATTCGAGATGGCAAGAGCTTACCACAAACGGCTTGCACTTGTGGATACAAACGCCGCACGTTCCCGCTTCGGGTGTCGGGTTGAACACAATGTTGAAGAGCGAGAACATGAGAATGGCCACGATGCAAAGAAAGAAAGTGAAAATCGCTGCGTTTGCAACCGGATCTTCGTTTGGCGGGAAAAATCTACTCAAGAACGACTTCATGGTCGACCTCAATCGATCGGGACAATGATGAAACTTGCGAACTTCCCCGGAGCCCGCAAGTTCTTGATGAAACTCTCCGCTTGCTCTTTCTTCTCGAAGTACACGGGCGAACCGTCTCTTGTGTAGAGGTGTCCGCCGTCCGGATAAATGACTTTAAGTGTCCATGCCATGGTATATGCGTCTCCTCAGGCCGCAGATTTGTATCCCTCCAATGAAGTCTTAAAGATCCGCAGCAGCTCCTTTTCAATCTGCCGAATCCGTTCCCTCGACAAATCATGTCGGCTTCCGACCTCCCCGAGCTTGTCCGGGTCTTCCTTCAGGAGACGGTTCTCGAGGACATCGATCTGAACGGCGGTCATCCCACGCTTCATCCGCTCGAGCTTCGCCCTCAGTTTCCAGGAAAGGGCCGAAATCTCGGCCACCTCTTCGGGCGAAGCAGCACCCTCGTCCTCGAGAAGATCCATGGCCGTCGTCGATTCATCGTCCGAGGCCGAAATCGGGGCGTTCAGGGACGAAACGCGGATAACGGGGAACTCCTTCCCATAACTCACCGTCGAAGGTCCATCCACCGTGGTTTTGTAGACCCGAGTGTAGCGACCGATGTGGGCATGGATCCACCAGGATCCGTAAGTCGAGAGCCGCACATCTTTACTGATATCGAACGAACGGATGGCTCGGGACAGTCCCATCATCCCTTCCTGGACTAGATCCTCGAACGGGCACTCGAAACCCTTGTACTCCCGTGCAAGCATAAACACAAACGGGATGTTCTGCCGGATGAGACGCGTTTCCGCATCAGTGTCTCCCGCCTGGGCCTTGCGGATCAAATCGTACTCTTCCACCTTCGTGATCTTCCGGGGCATGCCTTGGTGGGCCCGCCGATATACCGAAACCGACTCATTCGTTGCCACTTTGTCGCTCATCGGGTCTTCCCTCCTCTTCGCTTTTTTGTTCAAATTCCAATCGTGAACGTACACTCACCCGCCCTGGGAGTCTCCTATGAATCCTTCACAAATTTCTGCTGAGCTTCGACGAATTGCCACTGCCATCAACAACTCTCAGAATCCCAGCCGGGAGCGAGTGCTCGGTGACCTGCGCCGGGTTCTTGCTTCGATGGATGAGACCGCCGGTATCGAGATCGACGCTTCGATGGACCATGAAGCTGGTATGATGGGCGACCTTAAGCGGAAGTTCCTCCCTCTTGCCCTTGGCATCTGCACGATGGTGGGTTGTACTCCTACAGATAAACGAAGCCAGGAAGCCATTGTGTCCGCTATGGACTATTGTCTTCAGCCTGGGGAGCGCGATCTGGAGACGGGTGCAATAACGACACAGGATATTGACACTTGTTCCAGCATGATCGAGAGCAAGTTGGAAGAGAAGGGCCTCAGCGACGGAACACAAGGGGCCGTGCTGGAGTTTAACAACAGCACAGGCGAACTGACGGCCATGAAGAATGGGAAGAGAGTGAAGATTCGTATGATTCCTCTTGAGCTAAACAAGTACTAAATACGAATCGCCCCCATCCGCCAGAAGATCGGCGGATGGGGGCGATTCATATTTATCGACGTTGACCGGGGCGGATGTACATCGGGCAGGGATCTTGCTTGATCTTGGTATCGCACCCACAGGTGATTCCGAACGGCCCCTGCTCGCAGACCATCACCTCGTATGGGTGGCAAAACTTCATGCAGTAGTTGCAGTCGTTCTCCCGGGCAACACATCCCGAGAGAGCCAAGAACAAGAAGATCCCTGCCAGACGTTTCATCACGGGGTCCCTTCGGAAGCAGGTGCTGCCAGGTCCTGGCAGCACCTGAGTTTAGTGGTTTTACTTACCTGCGATCTTCAGCAGTTCTTTCATCTCGTCCATGGTCACCTTCCCGGTGATCCTCATCTCAAGCCCCTCTCTCACCGTGGACCGGATATCAACATCCACGATAGTCGTCGAGGAAGCCGGAGTGGGAGCCGGAGCAACCGGCTGGGTGGTCTGTACCTTCTTGCCGTGGACGGGGCAATTGATGGTGTGGCAGCTGTCCGGTTGGGTTCCCATGGGCTTTTCCTCGGACTTGGTCGACTTGGTTGCAACGGAAACGGGGATCGTTGCGAAATGGAGCAGCTCGTGGGCGAAGATCCTCATGCTATTCGCCCGTACCACGTTATTCTCGCCGTTGAAGTAGATCGGGACCTCTCCGTGCCGAGGCAATCCATGTCCGTTCGTGTATTCCGTGATGACTGGGGCCGCCGTCTTTCTGTCGCCGATGTGGGTGGTGCGGATGGAGAGCGTGTACTTCTGGTAGAACTGGTTCACCACGAAGATGCTGCCAATGATGGGGAGGTAGAGTGGGTTGGCGTCGTTGAAGAGATGGAAGAAACTCGGGCCGAACTTCATCCCCGGGATCACCACGGTGTACTCATTCTTTGTGATGATCTCCACCCCTTGGCTTGAGAGCCATTTGCAGAATTGATCGATGAGCTGGCCCATCCTCTCAATCCCGGCCTCCCCGTTGGGTTCCGAGTATGAAGATCCGGGGAGAGAGAAGAGACTCCGGGGAGAGACGAACCGCAAGTCGGTTCCGGACATCATCAACCAATCGAGCTTCTTCTTGATGTGCGTCTTCAGCTCCGCGTCCGTGATGACGGAGTCCGCTTTCTTTTCCCGGGGCTTGCGGGTCTTCTTGGGAATCTCAACTTCGGACTTCACTCCATTTTCGATCGACATGGGTAGTACTCCTTCGGAAATGAACCACCCCCGGGGCGAATTCGCCCCGGGGGTGGTTCGGGTTAGAACGGGATGTTCACGTAGTCAGGCTCAGGCGGGGGAGGGAAGCCGAACTCCTCCACCTGCTCCCCGGCAGAGCCCGCCGGGGCGGCCTGGGAGATCTTTACCGCATCGTCCCAGCTCACGATCCCCTTGCAATCGGGGTACTTCTTGCACCCGAAGAAGGGGCCGCGGGATGACGTCCTCTTGGACGTGGCACCCCCACACTTCGAACAGGGCGGGGCAGGGATTTCCACCGGGGCTACCGGGGCTGGGGTCTTCCCCTCCATGAGCTGCATGAGGAGAGCCTCGATCCTCCCGAGCCGCATCAAGATTTCTTCGTAGTCAGTCATGTCAGACCCTTTCTCCCATCTGGGAGATCATGGCGCCGATCATTCGGTTCGCCAAATTCTTGCCAGCACCACGGACGATGATGCTGACCAGGTGCGTCTCAACCCTGTACCTCTCGAAGACCCATTCGGTCATGGTTCCTCGAGCCACCACCGGAACGTGTCGGAGCATCCGGAAAGCCGTGGTGTCGGGCTTCTTCTTCGTGAACTCCCCCTTGATGGAACGGGAGTTCACCACCGGCATGGCGTCCAGGGTGTCCATCAGGTTGTCGAAGTCCTCCTGGGTGGTGACGACGGAGGTGATTTGTGTGGTCCCCATCCCCGAAGGGTTAGGGATGGTGAAAACGTGGAGGGTGGCTTCGGGTTTCATGTGTGTTACTCCTGGTAGGCAGACCAAATTCGGTTACAAATGAATGTCTGCGATTCGCGGTCCATTTCCTGGTGATCCAGTATACAACGGGCCAGGGCGAACATCTTCCTATCGTTCTCCCTCACCCACTGCCACCAGATCATCAGCACCAGGGCAAAGCTCCCCAGTGCCACGATCCTCCATAGCCAAGTCATTCCGTTTCTCCTTCACCCCTTCGCCAGAGATCCCAATATCTCTGCCCAGTCCGCACCAACGTGGAGGTTAGGGTTTGCGGACCACACATCCGGGGAGGCGCGCCTCCCCGGATGATCAGATCAATTACATCTGGCGGATGATGTCAACCGCCACATCCACCGCTTGCCGAAGGGACGGGAAGCTCCCAACATCCCAGTCAGGCGGAGTAACTTCCCATTGTTGCTGGGGATTGAGAGAGACCGCCACACCCATCTCATCAGGAACCAGGCCGGGCTTGGTAATCACAAACTCTGTTGCATTCCCGACCCTTTTCGTCACATTGTTCGACTTCACCGTGGTGTCATTCTTCCCCGGAATGGATAGAACGACGGAGATTGGGGGGTTTAGTGGAGGGGTGAGTGCGGGAGGAGCCGGAGGAAGAGTGGCCATGTTCGGCTTTGGCCTCGGTCCGAAGGCCAGATGCATGCTCAGGTAATCCCGAGCCTCATCCCAATCCGAGCAGTTCGACAGATCCGAAGCCCACATGCCGTTGCAGTATTTCGAGATTTCAATATACTCGGTGACGGGCCAAGACCAATGACGGACCCGGACGAAGAATGTCATGCCCGAGAGTGCCGGATTGGCGGCATTCCGTGCAGCCACCCGATTCTCGAGTTCGGGTCCGACTTTCCCGATGAGGGTTGTGATCCAGACGGGGGAGTCTTCATACTGAACTTCGATCGGACCTCTGAAAAAGAACATGGTGTTGCTCCTTGAAAGCCGAACCGGGTGGTGGATCCCACCATGAGATCCACCACCCGGTTCGGAATGGTGTTTACTACTGCACGCTGAAGAGCATGGCGTAAGAGGCCAGCTTCGCGTCCTGGGTCATGGCATATCGCCGCAGCTGGACACACAGCTGATTCGAATATTTGACCCCCATGCGGGCCATCCGCTTGCTCTCTTCGGGGGCCAGTTCGACCCCGGAGATCAGCTTGCGGGTCCCCGGATGGTCTAACCGGACATGTCACATGCTAGAGCGAGAAGAGGGAGGCATGGCGCGCCAGATTCACGTCGTTCTCCATCGCCCATTCCCGGAGGGCCTCCAGGGTGTGGCGGCTGAACTGATACCCCAGCCGGGCCGCCTTCCGGAATTCACCTTCGGGGAGCTCCCCGCCGGAGATCAGGATCTTGGCGTAGGCCCCGATCGTGTTGATCTGGTGATTCTGGAGCTTCGGGGAATTCGCGTGCTTGACCGGATCCTTGATCCGCCGCTCGTGCTTGTGCCACATCATCACCATGGCGGCGACGGCCAGACGATCGTCGTCCTCAAAGCGGGCCTTCATGTCGCGGATTCCCATGAAGGGGTACATCGGGGCTTCGGCGATCACCACTCCGCCGATGTGGGCATCGATGCTGGCCAGGGTCGTTTCAAGAGTCGAGAAGTTCATGGGTTTCTTCCTTCGGGGGCTCTAAGGCCCCGGTTGTGGGTGGAGCGGGGCCGGAATTGGCCCCGCTCCGGTCGATCAGGGTTTCACTTCAGGAGGATGTCCGACCCCGCGCAGGTCGCGATCGCGAGATCGATCACCCAGACGATGAATCCGTCCGCGTGGAAGATCTGGCATCCCGGGCTTCCGACCGCCGGGGTCCGGCTGGGGAGGGGGATCGACTGGCCGGGGAAGGCCTTCTCGAAGGCCTTCCCCGCCGAATGGGCGAACACCGTCTGCGCGTGGGTTTCATGCTTGATGGGAGAGAGCCCATCCGAGCTGAGAATGAGAAATGCCGTTTCCATCTTTCTTCTCCTTTGGGGCACCGATGCCCCCATCGGGGTGCGGCCCAATGCCGCGTCCCCCGCATCCCCGGTACCGCGCGCCGCGCGGCGTGTCGGGCGCGCCCGAGATGAAATCGATCCCATGGTGCGCCGAACAAGGAATGCCGCGGCGAGAGGGCGCGAAATGCGCCCCGCTCCCCGCATCCCCGGTACCGCGCGCCGCGCGGCGTGTCGGGCGCGCCCGAGATGAAATAAATCGGTGTCGTGTCGGAGAATCGATTAGTCTTGGGGGAAGAACTGTTCTTCAGGACTCGTGCACTTGGTTGGAAACCCAATACCCAAAGATCACATCAGTCATTTCTTGCAAAACATCCTCTTCAACGGGCCTCTTTAGTGACCACTCATGTGCGCATTCGTTGTAAGTGGGGCCTCTTATCCGAAGACGAATGTTCACCCAAGACGAACCAGATTCGGTTTTCGAATGGGTCGCAAAGAGGAGAATGTGGTCGAAAGTGGCGTACGGCGACTTGTCTTTCGAAACAATAATTGAGATCAAGTCTCTTCGAATCTGCGCTTTGAAGGAGGTTTCATCCATTCGAAATCTTACATTTCGAACCGAAGGCCGCGTCTGCAAAAGAGAAGGCATTCCCTTTGAACCGAAGAATTCTCGACAAGCAAGAAGGCGTCTTTAAAGCTCCCGCCTTTCGGAAAGCGCCTTTCATTCGTTTGAAACCAAGAGGCAAGCGACAAATCCTTCGACTTCGTTCACGATTTCTTCAGGCGGAACCGAAAGACCGAATTCCCTTCGAAGATGAACTCGGTTCTTGAAACGAGATTCGAAGGCTTCAAATCTCCGAGTTCGAACGACGCTTTGAAACTCGGGCTCGGTCACGTTCAAGACGAAGTGTTCCGTCTTTGAACCATCTCGGTTCAAAAGCCGCCCGAACGAAACCAAAAAGAATTCACCTTCTTTCGCCGCGCTCGGAGACGAAACGACGTTGAGCGAGAAATCGATTCGAAAGGTGAAACCTGAATCTCGAACCTGAGCATTTTGAACCTGAGCATTTTGAACCGCTTCAAGCAAAGTCATTCTTCAATCACCTCTTCGACAAGAGCTAAATCCAAAGCCTCGCGGATCTTCCCGAAAACGTCCGAAATCTTCTCGGATCTGAATTCCCACTCAAAATTCCCGTTCTCTTCAGGATCGAATTCTTCAACGCTCTTCAAATTCGTGCATCTCAAAATATAAAGATTTGCGACCGGAGGGTACCCGAGACGATAAATCCGATCCCATCCGATCGAAAGGATTTTTCCCGGAATCGGGATTTTGTGGAAAATGAGACCCGATTTCAAGCGAAGAAGCTGCTTCAAGTGCCATTCAAGCTCTTCGTAGCTTCGAACCGGATCGAGCCTCGAGAAAATTGAGTTCGTCTCCCAAGGCTTCCCAGGTTTCATGATTCGTGGACCTCAAGGGCAAGAATTCGCGCCTGTTCCTCTTCGATGATCTCAAAGACTCGATCAAACGAAGAACTCATCGAGACGGTCCGGACTCGGAACTTGATGGGTTTCATCTGACCCAAATCATCTCGAAAGAGGAGAAGGTCGAAACTGTCTCGGTAGCACCTGATGACCTTCATCCAAAACGGCGATTCAAGCGGGATCCAAAGAGACTCCAAATCCGGGACTTTCAAAAGCTCCGCTCCGAATCTCTCCTTGAAGTCACTCATTCGAAATCTCCGCCACAAGCACCAAACCGAGAGCTTCATCGAGCGACTTCATCAAAGAGGCGGGATTCACCGGAAATTCGTACCAGTTTGAGATATAAGCGATCCCTTTGTCCTGCGCGTCGTAGATGAAGACCTCGAACCGTTCGTTCGTCCGATAGAGCCTCAGTCTCAAGCCCGAACAGTTCAGCTCCATCGCGATTTCTCGATCCCTCAAGACTCTATTCGGAATCCAGCCTTCAACGATTTGGCGCACTTCCTTGTAGCTCGCTTTCGGGAGATCCCCTATCTCTTGTGTGATCGCCGCATCTTTCGGTACTAACGGATAAGTCGAAGGATCCGTGTATCGAGGGACTTCCGGACCGAAGATCTTCTTGAGCCAAGACACTTTAAGACTCCTGGGTGCGACAAACCGTTATGAAGTTCTCAATTTCGTCCACAACGCTTACATCCGAAAGAAGGAAAGTCTGGCAGTTCACGTTCTCTTTATTGATTCTCGGATCTCGGTTCCAGACTTCAACGGTCAACTGTTGTCCCCAAAGAGTGAAGTCCACAACTTCAAATTCACCGATCAGATAAGACACCGTCTTCGATAAGCGAGCCCGCGTTATGGCGTCTTCAATCTTGTATCTCTCCACGACGGGCCTCCTTGCAAAAGACGAAGTACTTCCGAACTTACAAAGACCTTTTAAGCGATTTCGCGTCGTCCCGAAACGTTTGAGGGCTTCCGTTCGCCCCGGAAGCCCTCAAACCTCTTTCACTCTTCCTCGATTTCGATTCCCTTCGCCTTCAGGGCCGCCTCATAATCTTCTTTATAGAGGTAAACACCATCAAGCAAATAGGAAGGTCTCCAATCTTCACCCAAGAATTTCTTCGGGTCTGCTCCCTCGGACTCACTTTCTTTAAGTCCGACCGGAACTCCATCTTCTGGAATCAGTTCCGTCTTCATCTCATGGTCTTGCTTTTCAAAAGGCTTCCTCTCGATTCCCTTATGTCTCACCGGTCCCGCTCCTTTGTTCGATCCCGTGTGTCTCTTCGGAGGGGACCTTCCAAGTCTCGAATTCACTGCCATTCCCTTAGAAGTCCCGATTCTCGTTCCATTCCCCTTTGATTTCGTTCCCTTACCATAATCTTCGATCCCAAAATTCTTAATTACCGATTCTCCCTCTTTCGCCTTTGTTTCTACCACTTTCGTCTCTTTCGCCTTTGGTTCTTCCACTTTCTCGATCTTTTTCGGTTCCTCCCTTCTCAAGTGCGAGTTATCAAGCCCTCCAAAAATTCTGTATTTCGGGTCCATGTCTCTTCTCCCCTGAGGCGACACGCCTCGTTCTTCAGATTTTTACACCCAAAAACCCCTTGTCTTCGACACTTTTCAGCTGTAAAGTGCAAATGCGGAACTTAGTGAAGGACTTCAGTGGGAGTCCGAGGGTCGAAACAAGGTCTGTCTCAAAAGACTTGATTTCTTCTCTTCCCATCGTGGATACAGGGTAACCTAGGAAGATCAGGGAAAGTTTCTACTGTCTAAAGGGAGAGATGAGACCGCTCCTCCCCCAAACGACCCGGGAAAAGCAAAAGAAAGATCTTTTTTCTTTTTAACTTTTTTCTTTTTCCCTTTTCAAATTAAGTTTCGTTTACGAAGCTATAGCTACTTCAAGGTCTGAAGAGACTGCAAGGTCCGGAGAGAAGGAGGAGAAGGAAAGATCGTCAGAAACGGAAGAATCCGCTAGGTCCGCTAAGAAGAAGCTGCTGCCTTCAAGGTCTGGAGAAAATCCAAAACCAAGAGAGACAACAGAAACTTCGGATCCAGTAGAAGATCCGGAAACTCCAAGAGTCTAAACCTTCCGATTAGATTCGGGTTCAGGGTTTTACAGACCAGAGAGTTTCAAAAAGAAGAAACGGACCTCGATGGTGCGAAGCACCATCGAGGAACGAAGGAAAGAAAAAGCAAGGAAAGAAAAAGAGAGACGAAGGCAAGAAGAAAGAAAAGCAAGAAGAAAAAAGGAAGAAATCAGGACAGGGCGAGGGAGCGGAAGGTCTCTTTTGAAAGTTCGGAGACGCCTTCTCTTCGGTCAGTCGCCCCAAAGAGGCAAGAAGTCCAACGGGACTTGAAATGCCTTAAATCTGAAAACCGGTGGATCCGTCCTTTATTCTTTAGGTCCACCACTTTCCGTTAGACATGCGTCCCTTATGGTTCATACAGTGAACTGTCTGGGCGATAATTTTTATTTGGATCGGAAATCATATTGGGAGTGTCTTGCGAAGAAATATATGAGAAATGTCTTCGAAAGAAATATATGGTAAAAATAAAAGCGAGGGATGGATCTGAGTCAGATCCATCCCTCGCTTAGCAGAGTGGAGCAACGCCCCTTCTTTATTCGTCGTGGACTTCCGACATGAGAAGCGTATCGAAGAATTCTTTGTCTTCCAAGGTAGCCATTGAAACGGAAGAGCGACAAAAAGCGAGATAGTGCTTCTCCAAGAGACCTTCGTAGCCGAGGGAGTCCCTTGGATAACCAATCTTGAGTTCGAGGTTACGTTTCCAATTGGGGATCTCGTTCCGAATGAACGCCATTTTGAGGCTTTCGGTGAGAAGCGGATAGACGAGATTTTGAGTCGACCTTCTTGCGTCTTCAAGTCCTTCGAAAACAAGGCCTGAAGGAAGAGTCTCTCCGGCGTTCTTAGCGCAGGTGATGAGATAAGAGATCGTCCCGTCAAATTCTCGAATTCCTCCCAAGATCCGATAGAACTGAGCGCCGTTTAGACCCTGGCACCTTTTTGTCTCTTCGTTGATGAGGTTTATGAAATCTGACACCTTGAAGCAGCGACAGAATTCGTGGTGTCGGGCCGCTTGCCTCCACTCAATGGTGTCTTTTTTCTGGGAAAGTGCCACCCAATCGAACGGGCCTTCAGGATCGTTGTGGCAGACTGCCATGTTCCACCTCCTTGAAACGACCGGGCCCGCTCTTCTCCGACTTGAGAAGAGCGGGCCCGGTCGTAAATGAACTGCTGGATTTTATTGCGGGATCAACATCCCTCGAAGCTGTCCGATTGTGAAATCTTCTACCACGTGCAGGTGAGCCATGTGCATGGCAAGTTCCTTCGACCGGATGTCTCGGATCGAATTCCTCCGTTGGCCACCAAAAATCAGGGCGTACCTCTCTTTGTCACGGGCTTTCTCGATCACCACCTGGAGCCCTTCTGCCTTGTGGCTAAATACTGCCACGAAATGGTGCTCATCTAAATGGGCCGCGATCTTCCTGAATCCAGCCCAAGCGGGCTTCCCCGCGAGTGCCGCCTTGCCGTCCTTCATTGATACTTCACCGAGCAAGCAGAACAGTTTCATATGACCTCCTCAAGTGGGCCCGGGATCTTACATAAAACCGGGCCCACTTGAATCCTAGCGGGGGTCTTTAATTCATATATGCGGGGTTGAGCGATGCCGCATAGTTAAAAGCGAACGAGGGGTCGGACATTGAGAATTCCGCAAAGTGCACAGCCTCGTACGCCGATTTGGCGAAGATCACCACCCCCGACATGTTCACTTCCCAATCGGAGATCCCGCTGCGACTCACCACAACGGAGGGCTTGCGGGTAAGAGGGTGGTAAAAGAAAACCCCATCCGATGACGCCACTGCATCCACCGTCTCGTGCGGCGAAACGAAGTCCATGATCGTGTTTTCGTACACGCCGGGGTTCGTCTGGTTGCAAATTTGGATGAGGAAGGTCTTGGCCATCTCTGTGTACCTCCGCGAACGAGAAGGCCCACGGGAGCTGCGAGAGATCCCGTGGGCCAGCATGAATCGGTTACAGCCTTTCTCGCGCCTCCGAACCTACTTCGTTTCCTCCACGTACTTGCTGCCGTCCAGCAGGGCGAACGCCTCCTTCACCACGTTGGCGAGGAGCGAAGAACTGAAGAGGATGGTCGACTTCCCCTTGATGTACCCCTTCCCATCACGGAACGCCTCCGTGCAGGGATGAAGCGTGTACACATCCCCCTTCCGCCCGATCTTGGCGTACACCTCATCCTTCCCACCCGCATTGTTGGTGAGGAACGCCTGCTTGAAGTGGAAAGCCTGGATGGCGTTCACGATCTCCCTCACGCTCCCCTGCTGCGGATCGATCGAGAATCCGTTCACCGCGTCAATGCTGAACCAGACCTGTTTGCGCATAGCGCCTCCCTTTTTTGTCCCTTCGCAGCGGTCCCCAATGGACTCGCTCCCAGGCCGCACCAACGTGGAGGTTGGGACTCGCAGCCCATAAGACGAACCCCACACCCAGGTTCATCACGCCTGGGTGTGGGGCCCGAATGCCACCAAATATACGACCCTATTTGGGGCTGTCGGAACCCGGATGTTGTGCCACCAGCATCCGGGCGCCTATTGTTCGCAGATAATGCGGGCAACCAACCAGAGGGGCGACCCACCTGAAACGGAGGACGATCGGGCGGG
>Ga0181343_1000635_pt1 | contig 14862 bp, 18 predicted proteins | sample Su13VDMLBSD_FD_130110 | JGI IMG/M metagenome (GOLD analysis project Ga0181343, IMG submission 130110) | Freshwater viral communities from Lake Michigan, USA - Su13.VD.MLB.S.D | ecosystem: Environmental > Aquatic > Freshwater > Lake | place: USA: Michigan | collected 2013-07-15 | reverse complement strand
ATTTCTGTAAAGCCTCTGCCTTGTCATTAAGATTTTCTTCAAGGGTTCTGCAGTTCCCACACTCTTGCCCACATTGACCAATGAAAGCCGCCTTTCTAAGCGGATTCATAATGTCAAAACGCTCAAAAGTGGCATTCAGAGCATCTACCCACTCCGCACCAATGTGAAGTTGTTTAAGTTGTTCAGAATTGACCATAATTTACCTTTGAAGTAAAATCGCAAGTAACAGGGATTGCAGTCCCCGTTACCCACTTCACATACCATTGTTTTAAAGGAACAACAGCATGAGCAATATTGATTGTAATCTTCTTCGTGAAATTCTGGAATATCAGCCAGACACAGGGTTGTTTTTTTGGAAAAAAGGCATCCAAGGAATGAAAAAAGATAGCAAAGCAGGCCATCTTTCTGAAGATGGATATGTTGACATAAGAATTAAAAATCGCTTGTATCCTGCACATAGAATTGCATGGGTAATAATGACAGGAAGTTGGCCAGATAATTTTATTGATCATATAAACAGGATTCGATCTGACAACCGCTTTGTAAATCTTCGGGAAGCAACAAAAGCTGAAAACGCTCAAAACACAAATCTTCCATCTAACAATACAAGTGGTTATAAAGGTGTCGTTTGGCATAAACCAAATAAAAATTGGTGTGCCCAAATTAACATTAATAAAAAGCACATTCATCTTGGAAGTTTTAAAAACCTACAAGATGCAATAAATGCACGAATCGAAGCCGAGAAAAAATTTTTTACTCATTCGCCTTTGCATTAAAAAGTGACCTTACTTGTTCGTAGGAGTCAATGCAGGCATTAAGAGCCGCAGTGTTGCGATCACCCATAGCGACTATTTCTGCGATGGCATCGATGGTTGCTCTTTCGGCATCAGAAGGTTCATTAGCCTGTCTGTTAGATTCACTGGTTGCTTTTGAATCTGCGCTGGCAGAGGAGGTATTTGTGGGGGTTTGTAAGTTACTTGGGGGGCAGAGGCGCAACTTGCCAGCACGATTGGCAACAGCAAGAGCAGTAGTTTTTTTGTTGATAGCATCATTGGCTTCCTGTAGTTTGGCAGATTGTTGAGAAAGTTTTTCAGTCATGTTTTGCTCGATCTGACGAGCTTCATCGTTCTTTTTTGCAATAGCGATCTTCATGTCGCCATCACGTTCTAGCCACCCATAGTGGTGTCCAACTTGGTATGTACCAAAGAGAGATACCAAAACACCCACAATTAACCAAGGTAAAGGTATAGGGAACATTATTCAGCCTCTTTTCTTGCCATTGCCATGTGTTCACGCTCTTCAAAATCTTCCAAGTGATCTGGAGGAGTAGTTGGAGGCGGTCCAGGTGTCCAAGATTCATCTAACTCTGGGTTCTTCCAAACAGGCATAGCACCAAATGGTTGACTAGGCAAACCATACGCAGATTGCGGAGGGGCATAGGAAGCGTTAAAACCGCCCTGAGAGCCTCCATAACCCATTGGTTGACACATTGGTTGTGTTGGAGGATTAAACGCTCTAGCTGCACTAGACATAGCCCGTTTACCAATAACACCACCTATACCGCCAACAATCAACAGAACAATGTCGTTCAGCATCTTGGTATAGGCTTGGTCAATCGGGGCCATGCTCTTGATTGGCTGAGTCACAAACGTGACCGAGTAAAGCAAAGCAGCAACAATGAACATGAGAATGAGCGTGACTGCAATCACAACAAACCCCCAAATTCTGACCTCAATTTCTTCAGTTGTTAGGTTTGTTTTCTGGTTGGACATCATTGATTTTTTTCTCCAAGATTGGGGCAACCAAGTATTCAGGACAAGTCTGAGTGAATTGGCATCTAGGTTTCTGACATTGTTCAGCATGGAAATTGTCTGGGTTTTGGCAAAAATAGCGATATTTCTCTTCGCATCCAACTAAAAATACAAGTAATACAAGTAATACATATTTCATTTACCTAAACCAATCCTTCCAAGTAGGAGATTGACAATTCTGTCTGACAGATCATCAGGTAAGAACTTCAGAAAACCCAAGAAATACAATGCCACCATCCCGTAAACGAAGATTTTTAAGCACAAGTCAAAGGTTTTCTGATACTCATTCACCGACCGCACCTTCTTGTTGCTTCACAGAATGTCATCAGCTCATTCACCCCAATAAAGACTAGAAACAAAACAAAGCAGATTCCACCTATTGCCAAACCAATCTCTAGTTGTTCTTGCTCTTTCTGCTTGGCTTCTTTCTCTGCCTTCTTCAATGCACTAATCTCTTTGGCATCTGCCAAGTCCATCTCTGCTTGACGGGCTTTAATCTTCTGCCAGACATCAATCTTTCCTGTTTGCATGAAGAGCATCTTTAACTCTTCTTCAAATGCTCTAGCCTGTTCTAAAGCCATCTCAATCTGTAAAGCAGTTCCCATATTGGAACCTTTGCCAGACTGCTTGGCTTGAAGCATGGCTTTTGTAGCTACACTTTTTGCATCAAATAACTTACCAATCATAGGCGCAAGTGAGCCTAGGTCTTGAGCAACACCTGCCGCCTTCTTGACCATGCTGATAGCGGATTGAATACCCGCTAAAGCTGTCATTGGATCTATAGGAATCATTTCTTTTCTACCTTCTTCCATTCAATACAGTAGACTTTTCGGTTGTAGACATCCCCAACCCAGATCCACTTGGTACATCTGTATTCAATAGATACAGCCAGTAAAAAACTAATTAAGTCCATGCCCAGATAATTACTGAGAATGACCAAACGATAAGGGCAACCATACCGACTGCCGCAATTGTTGCAAGCAGCCAGTCTTTCATTTTATCTAGGAAGCAAGAAACGATCAGCGTCAAACTGAGGTATCTGACCTAATCCATAATTAGTCATGGGATCAGATGTAATTCTGTTTAACAGACCTGGGGCTTGTGCTTGCGTACTTGGCAACATATTGCGCTGAAACCTTGGGCTAGTAATAGCCTCACGAACAAGAGGTCGTCCTGCAATCGTTGCTAAAAAGCTTGGATTACCTGTTGCAATAGCAGCAGTAGTTGCGGGTATTACATCTACTGGACTAATACCAGGAACACTACCAATCCTAGAAACATTTTGGAAAGCATTTTGATAAGTCGCAGCAGCATTTGCTAAAGTTTGAAGTTCAGCAGGAATAATCTTCCCTTGTTTAGCAAGAGTTCCTAAATTAGCAGCGGATACATCTCCAGAAGCAGCATTTAATGCTTTTTCAATCGTATAACTTTTAGCAATATCCTGACGGGCTTGCTTAAAGTTTTTCATTACATCAGGTTGGTTAAAGTTTGTTAGATTACGCTCTGCAAGTGCTTCTAATTGCTGTGCGGCAAACTTTTGTGCTTTTCCAAGATCTTTATTTACTGCACTCGCAAGTGGCGATAAGTTTGTTTTTGAACTGTCTCTAAGTCTCTTTATTGATTCAACTAACTCATCTCCAGTAAAATTCATTACCTTTAAATTGTTTAATAAATTTAATTCTGCTGCTACATCCAAAGTCTTCATGCTTTGAAGTCTAGCTGTCTCTTTATTAAGTTCTGCAAAAAAAGACTTATCTGAGTAATATGTTGGATTTGCTCTCAAAGCATCGTACGCCAAGCCTTTTTGATCTCTAAATTGTTGCAAAGTTACTGGTGTAATTTCAGTATCAGGCGCAAGATTTAAAGCTTTACGAGCTTGTTCATTAACCAAATTTTGATTTTTAATTGAAGCAAGTTGTTTTGTTTGCTCCTTGCCAGCATATCCCTCAAGCAATCTGTTTAATATTGTTGGATTTACTTGTGTTGGTGGCAATACTGCACCTTGGTTAATAGCGGCTTGTGCAATCTGTTGTTTACGATCTAAAACTGCTGGCGCTCTTGGTGTAGTTACTGCACTAACAGTAGCAGTTGGCAATGTCATTATTGCACCAGCAACAGTTTCATTTGCTAGTTGCAAAGGATTTATAGTTCCAGTATTTGCCGCTTGTGCAGCAGCAGATGTAATTCCCGCAGTAGTCGATCCAGTTAAAACATTCTGAGATAAAGCAGCAGTTCTTGGAGCCATTTGTGTAAGAGCAGTAGGTGTTCCCGCAACAATGGATTTTTGTAAAGCACCAGGCAACAACAAATTAGTAGGGTCAAGCAAACCAGTACCCATACCACCAACAAGCAGTCCTGGACGCTCTGTAGCCACCTTATAAGTGCCTTTTAGAATGTCGCTTATAGATGGAGTCGGTGTGGCAACAGGTTGTTGTTTAGTGCGATCAATGCCAAGGTATTCATCAGAAAGGCCAAGCGCACTCAAACCACCTTTAATGCCTTGAGACATTAAATTAGCAGTACCAGAGATTAACTGTCCAGTAGTAGTTTTGCCACGCAATACATCTAATGGGTTAAAGCTTGCGGCAACATCTTGCTGAAACTGAGTCTTAGGTTGGAATGCTTGTTGCCTAACACTCTGCATGAAGTCAGTAGGACTAGGTGCGACTTGTGTTTGTTGTACTTGTTGTTTAACTTGTGTTTGTGAACCAGTAAATGGCACAAAGTCGTCAGCACCTACAGTTTGAGTAGGCGCTTGAGTTGCTGTACCTTGTCCGAAAGGAACAAACTCATCATCAGTTGTAGATTTAGCCATAAAGTTTTTAACCTTTTGAACATAGTTTTGCGTTTCTTTAAATGGAGGAATGCCACCATACTTATCTACATTACCCAACCCTGCGTTATATGCAGCAAGAACTAAATCAGGGTTATCGTATCTTTGTGATAACTGGCTTAGATATTTAACACCACCTCGGATGTTATCTTTCCATTCCATCCTGTTAACACCAAGATCTTTGGCAGTAGTGGCCATCAACTGCATAGGACCATAGGCACGATCACCAGTTTTAGTCTTGGGTCCAATGGCATTGAAAGCACCACCAGACTCTGTATCAACAACGCCCTGCACTAACGAAAGAGGAACACCTTGGCGCTCTGCTTCTTGAGCAGCAAAAGCAAAGATTTCGTCTTTAGTCGCCATTATTGACCTATACGATAGATTGAGCCATCAGGACGTTTAATTAAAAACTCACCTGATTTTTTACCAGTACCGAATGTAAATCCTGCGGGAAGCACAGGCTTTCCTTGAGCGCCAGCTTGATTCCAAGAATTAACTTGCTCAGTAAGGAACTGGTTGAATTTTGGATGACTAAAAACTGGTTTATTTTCAGGAGAACTTTGCCATGCTGTATTTATCTTGCCAGGATCACCTCTATAGGCTTCAACAAACTGATTCTTAGCAACGTCTTTATCAGCAAGCGCAACCTCAAATGCGGCAGCCATTCGTGTTGAAGAAGCAGGATCTGTTATAGATGCGTAGCTCTTCTCAATGGTTGTAGCGTCTAAGTTACTGGCAGCACCTTTTTGCATTGCAGTCTTTTCTAATTGTGCTGTTTTAATCATCTGAGTCATGCGGGTTACATCAGTAATATCCTGCTCAAATAACTTTCCAACTCCTGGAATTGCATTCATGTATCCATAAACACCTGCTTGCAAGCCAGTTAATTTATTGTTGTTAACTTGTGTTGCAAGGTCATAAAGTTGTTCAGCAGCAATCTTACGTCCACTAGCACTATTTGCAGACTCTAAGCTGCTCTTAGAGAAGTCTAAGAATCGAGCATTGGTTGCGGCATCTAGTGTTTGTTGCGCTGGAGAAGCTTTAGCTACTGCGCCTGTGGCAGTTACACCACCAGTTGGCGCTCCAACTTGACCTGCTGTTGGACGCTGAGTAAGCAAGGCAGATCTAGGGACAAAATATTCTGTTCCATCTGCACCAACAACTCGCTCAACTTGACCTGCTGCTTGGCCTCTTGCTTTAGCGCCTTCAAGTGCTTCTGTTGATGCAACAGCGCCAACATCACTAGTAATACCAGTTCTGCGACCAAACTCATCAAATGTAAATCTAGTTCCAGCAGTTAATGGAGGAAGTTGATTTCTTGCAGACGCATCTGCAAAACCAGCTATATCAGTCGCATTAAAGTTTACATTACCACCTTGTACGTTTCCACCAAACTGCAAACCAGTTTTAGTGTCCATACGAGGAATAACAGCAGTTGGTCTGTTTCTAATATCAGTAACTACACCATCAGTAACAGTTGGCTTAAATGCACCAAAAGAAGCTTGCAAAGCTGGGATCATTGGAGCCGCATTGGGGTTTAAGGCCAATCTAGCTAACCTAGTTTGCAAATCAGCATAATTAGGGGCTTCACCCTGAAGAGCTTGAGGCTGAACCCTATCTTGTGGCAAACCTAATGATGTACCCAAAGAATACGGGCTTGAGGCAGTTCTTGGTCTACCAAGATTAGCATTAAGTGCTTGGGATTGCTCTTGTTCTGGAGTTGGGAAAAACTCCTTATTAATTGCACCTAGCTCAGACAATAAACCTTGCTGTTGCTTTGTCTTTTGCAAGTTTGGAATTATGTTTTGCACAGCTTGGTAGCCAGTAGCAATGCCACCACCACCAAAGATGCTACCCAAAAGGAACTGATTAAGAGCATCATCCTTTACGGCTTTTTGCTCTTCAGGAGACAAGCCTTTTAATTGCTCTTTTGGTAATAGAAATTCCATGATAATTCCTTACTTGATTACGCTTGCACCAAAGCTTGAGCCACTTGACGAGCTTTGCATACCAGAGCCACCACCAACATTGATACCCAACGCTTGATTGAGAATCTGTTGTTGCTCCAATGGCAGATTGCGGATTGCATCCAACTGAGCTTGAGAAAACTGTTGTTGTACAGCACCTTGGTTTGCAAGTTGATTTGCACCTGCAAAACCCATTTGTTGGCCTTGACCAGCAATATTAGCAAGCAATCCACTAGAGCCAATACGCTGCTGATTAGCTTGTAATCCTGCGCTTTGATTGGCTAGGTTAGCTTGTAAGAAATTCTGAGCATTAGCCAATCCAACTTGGTTCCTAGATGCTTGATTAGCAAGATTAACTTGTTGTTGATTTTGCGTATTAAGCTGACCAACATTAAAGTCATAACCTTGATTTGCTAAAGCAGCCCTTAACATGGCATCTTGATTAGCTTGTGATGCAGTCAATCCAGTTGATTGATTTGCCAATGCCGCTTGTTGTTGAAGTTGGGCATTTGATAAGCCATACTGAACATCAACACCTTGGTTAGCCAAAGCCGCACGTAAAGCCGCATCTTGATTAGCCAAACCAAACTGACCTGCCAATTGCAAAGATTGCTGAGTTGTTGCCAAATCTTGGGCTTGGTTAAGTTGCTGTGCTTGCATTAGACGGGCAAGATCTGCCTCAGAAGCACGTTGTGCCTGTTCGTAAGCTTGAGCATTCTGTTGAGCAATAAACTTCTGTGCAGTTTCGCCAAATGCACGATTTGTTTCTGCTTCAGCAACACCTTGGCGAGATCCACCAAAAGCCCTAGCCGCAGTAGCTTGAGCCGCAGTTTGTTGTTGTTGTAACTGTCGTGAACGCTCTAATTCTGTTAAACCTTGTTCAGTAACAGCTTGAGTATATGGATTCATATACTGCTGAATATTCTGATTTAAGAACGATGCAGCATTAACATCACGAATATTTGCTCTTGCTTCAGGTGCTATTTGACCCAAAGCCTCAGAAGCCACTTGAGCGCCAGTTACACCATCAATGCCCACATCCCTAGCGCCACTTCTTTGCGCTTGTGCAGCAGCAATACGCTCTGCAGCAATACGCTCTGCATTAACATCACGAACAGTTCCACGCCCTAATTGAGCTGATTCAGCCAAAGCCGCCTGTACGTCACGAGAAGTTACTTGTTGTGGACGATATAAACCTGCGCTAGTAGCCAAAGTACCAGCAGTACCAAGTTGTTGCATTTGCCGACTATTAGGGTCAGCAAACTGGCGGGAAATATCAAAAGATGCCTGTTGGTCAGGAGTAAACCCCGCAAACTCTCTAGGAGCTAGACCAGCAGAAACGCCTTTAGCAGTCTCTAAATTAGCCAAATACGCATCTCTAAATGCGGGGTCTAATTGCGACTGTGATGATTGTTTGGAACTTGATAAACTCATCTTATATCTCCGTACTCAAGAAAATTCTTGGTTCAACCTTGTAAATCTTACTCATAACCTTTTCCCATCCTTTACGGCCTGTCATGGTCATGTGTGTACATCCTTCCAATTTGCCGTGTTTTTCAACAAATGGAAGAATTCTTATAACTTCGTCCATATCTCCTGCAGCTAAGAATATATGGATTGATTTTTTCTTGGGATGGGTAATTATTTCAGTAACGATGGCAGTATTAATACCAGGCCATAATTGCATTTCATCTTTATCGAGGGCCATTGCGACATCCTCAAGACTATGCGTTCCGTTACCATATTCTAGCGCATTTAATAATAATTGCTCACTTTCCTGAAAGTAAGGAACCCACCATTTTGGCTTTCCATCTTCAGTAAACCTACTGCAATCTATCATCTAATACTGCCAAGCTTCCCATCAAATCTAATAGTACCTACTCGCCAATCAGTTAACTTAACACCTTCAATCTTGGCTGCTACTTGTCTTCCGCTTATGCGTACTGAAGTAGGGCTTGCCATTGAATATGGGCCATAGTTGTATTCTGTTGAATTTGGGTAAAACTTGGTGCTAAACCGAACCTGAACATCACCCGCAGTCTTTTCATCAGGAACTAATCCTGTCAAACTCATGGTTCTGTCCCCATTACCTAGCTCTACTGGTCCTGACTCAGCAAACAATGTCTGAGAATCATAGTTAAAGCCTACTTCATGCTCATAGACGTATCCATCTGTTGAAACCATAATAGGGTTTGAGAAGATGCCACGATCTGTGCCACACGTACGTGCTAACGTACCAATAGCCCAATGATTCTCACGATAGTTGTAAGAAACATAGGAGTCTATTTCATTGGATGCAGAACTTGGGTAAAACCACCAAATTTCACCAAATTTTGAATTATGTACGCAATAAACTTTAGATGATTGAGTCATGTTCATGTTGCCGAACACGTAATCAGATACATCTGAATTCAATGGCTTAACAAAACCATCGTATACCCAAAAACCTGATGTTGACATCCAAATACAAGCATTATCAGTCGTGGCTACTGATTGCTTAGAAATAACACCACAACCAGTACCAACACGCTCAAAGCTATAAATGAATGGAGGACCAATGTAAGTAGCAGTATGTACATCCACATCAGTAAACAAAATAGTAGCGCCACGAACCCGTTTAGCGCATTGCAAAGAGCCAATAGTGGTTAACTCAAAGTCACCAGCTTGGTTGGTGGCGGCAGGAGTCCATACAGTATTGTTTTCTTGGTCACACCATTGCACTTTACGAGGATTGCCACCCGCACCCAATGCAAATAAGAATCGTTCTTGAGTAGTAATTAAACCAGTACAGCTAGTTGGAGCATTTGTAATTGCAACCGCATCATTAGCAGTATTTAACTGCCATTCAAGCAACTTACCATCCTTGGATGAGCAAGCAACTAAATATTCACCCCAAGTATCCAAACTCCAAGTGGTAGCAGGAATAGTTTGGCCTAAATCTGGTTTAGCAATACCATAAGCATCACTACCATAAGCACCATAACCATATCCAATTTTTAATATTGCATCTGCATCACCAACAGTAAATGTAGCGGGAGTTATGTCAAATAAAGCACCGCCCTCATTCATTGCATATAACTTAGAATGTGTACCAATTCCGATAAGTCGTGCATTTGTATTATCTCTCCAGTTAATCAGGCCACGAGCCTTTCCTGTTAACTGAGATGTAGCACGTTTCCTCCATCCACCTACTGGACGGATAGTGTTTTCGTACCAACGTACCAAATTTGAGCCGTTCCAACGACCTTTAGACTGATATTCAGTCCCGTTTTTGTATACGCCTGGAGGAATTTGTAGTGGAATGTAAGCCATATCTGTATTCTATTCCCTAGGTAGGTTGGAGACAAAGCTAATTGTAGCAATTACAGATGGAATTGATGGCCTAGTTGGTGTTGAACTGGCAACGTAATGTTCAATATATGCCCCAACATCACTTGTTCTCCAGACAATTTGAACATAATCATTTGCATTTAAATCAACAAAGAAATTTAAAGCACAAATAGTATGAAATGGATCTCCTGCGGCTTTTCTTGGAGCTAACCCATATCTACTGTTAGATTTGTCTATGTTTGTGCCATTTTTTCTAAACCAAATGTCTATATCTTGAGAGCCATTAGTTGTATTTACTAATTGGAGAGAAAACTGAATGTTATAAATTCCTGAATCTGTAACATTAAGTCTTGAACTATTTGATAAAGTGACTCCATTTGCGAAATCAGTTGTATCAAAAGTTATAGGATAGGCAGTAGTTGTATTAGCAGCAATCTGATCTGTGCCATCTTGAAAAGCACCATAAGGGTTATTCAGGTACTTACCACCCCTTGGGCCAATAACAGACTGTATTGCATTAACTAACTTAGTAAAAAACAACCTCAAAAGTCCATTATTTTGATTCTGGAGACTCTGAGAATAGACAATTCCTGATGTACCTAAAGAAGGTATAGCAGGAATATCTAATTGTTGTTTAACATTAGCCATTACTTTTTAAGCCATGTCTGCCAAACAGCACCAGCAGCCATAATCAGCGCACCCACCCACAGAATAGGTTTAGCAGCAGAAGCAACCCAACCCAAGACTTTAAAAGCCCCATCTAAGGCGTGTATAGCCTCTACAAGACCACTTGTGTTCTTTTCAATGGCATCTACTTTAGTTTCGACTGCAAGCAGTCTTTCGTAGATTTGTTCGTGGGTGACTTCTTCCATGATTTTTATGCAGAAGCAACTTGCAATGGCGCAAGGTCTTCTGTTGTCCAAAAGTCTTTGGCAAGCATGATTTTTAAATGCTGTTTATTTCGTAATAGGCAGTCAGCCCAACTAGCATCACTCATCATTGATGGCTTGCCAGCATTGATTAAATTGACGCTATCCATTGCGGAAGAGTAGTGCTTGGCAATTTCTTCGGGTGTTATTGTTTCAATAGTCATTTCAGTTTCCTTTTATGGGTGTGATGCAACATAAGCATCAAACTTTGCGTTTAATTCTTGCAATGCTTTGACCAAAATAGGCACAAGTGATTCCCCGTTATATCTAAGTTTTTCGCTATCTTCGGCATCAATGATGACGGAGTTACTTCCTTCTAAAGCCAAAATGTCTTGTGCTTTAAAACCATACCGAACAGGACCATTTGTCTCAGTAGATTCACGAGATGCTTTGAACTGATACTGAACTGGATTCAATTGCTTAACAAAATCTAAACCATGTGGTACTGGAGCAAAGTTTGTTTTGTCTCTAGCATCAGATAACACAGTCCATGCAACTTGAATATACGCATTAGTTACATCCGTATGCCCCATCGAAATTCTGTTGTTCTGCGTTGTTATATTAAAAGCAGGCGCATTAACATCAGCGGCAGTCATCGGGTTTAATGATATATTTCCTGCTCCAGTTGAACAACTAAGCAATGCGTAATAACCAATACCCGTGTTATTTCCTCCAGTAGTATTGTCATTCAGCGCAAAAGCGCCTACTGCTGTATTTTGTTTACCTGTAGTAGTGTTTTCTTGAGCATTTCGCCCAATTGCGGTATTACTGCCAGAAGTGGTGCAATACCTAAGAGCGCTCATCCCAAAAGCTGAATTATTGTTGCCCGTATCGTTTGTGTTAAGGGCCAAACGCCCAAAAGCCGAATTAAACCCTCCAGTGCTAACAGTTACGCCAGCCTGATTCCCAAAAAAACTATTGTTAGAGCCAGTACATACATCGCCAGCTCCATACCCAATCGCAGTCAAGAAAGGACTAGAGCCAGCACTCATCTTTCCATATACAGTACCTAGATTGTAAGGTTCAGCGGCAGAAGGACTAGCAGCAGCCCAAGTACCATCACCACGCCAAAATGTTGAGGAAGTAGCTGATGTTCCTGAGTTTAAATTTGTAACTGGTAAGTTTCCTGTTACGTTAGTAGCTAAATTAACAAAAGTTGTTGATGAAGTTCCAGTACCACCATTGACAATAGGTAAAGTACCTGTCACGCCAGTAGACAATGGCAGGCCCGTTGCGTTGGTCAAGGTTGCCGATGTGGGGGTTCCTAATATTGGAGTTACAAGTGTTGGGCTTGTTGCTAAAACATTAGAGCCAGTTCCTGTATTGGTTGTAAACCCAATAAAATCAAAATCCCAACTTGCAGCGGTTGTGCCACTTGTTAAAATGCAAGTACAAAGCGCAGTAGTGCCTGGCAATACAGTTCCAACCAAATTAGAACCACTTGAATTAACTGTTAAATTACCTGTTGAATTATTCTCAATTGAATAACTCAAGCCTAAAACTAAAGTGCTTGTCACAGGTAAAACAATAGTTTGTGTTGTTGTACCAGTAAAAAATTGCGTGTGTGTACTTGAGGCTGTAAAGGTGGTTGTACCTGCGGCTGTTGCCGTTGTGGTGTAGCCTGTTAAGTTAGCAAGTGCTAATGGCGCAGTAGCAGATCCAGTACCACCCTTGGTAACTTTAAGAACTGGACCAGTATCAAACAACCCATCAATAGAGTCTAGATCAGTATTGATCTTAGTACCCCATGAATCTGTTGATGCGCCAACTTCTGGTTTTGTTAAACCTAGATTTGTGGTGGTTGTATCTGCCATGTTTTACCCCTAAAAGACTTATTTAAACTGTTGTCCAAGACTCTGAAACATCTTCAATTGGAGTCCAAGTTTCAGATGTATCTGCTTCAGTTTCCCATTTCTTTCTAGCGTTAATAACAACACTAGAAGTATCAATAATTACTGCTGCAAAATGCTGTATACGATTATATTGAATGTTTAAAACACTTGTTGCAACAATATTTACATTACCAACTGCATCTATTCCACCTGCTACTGTTATTACAGATGTGTCAACTATTGCAACACCTGCACCTGCAATCTTTTCTGCACCTATAGATACTGTGCTAGTTGAGCTTATCTCAAACTGAGCATCTGTTAGCTTCTGACCAGCAACAACTACAGTAGACGCAGAGACAATAGCAAGCGCACCTAAGTACGCTCCAAAGGAGTATGCACCCCCACCATAATCACCACGCCCGTAAGCAGCCATGTTAGCTCAATGTGATAGACAAGCTACTAGCAGGAATGCGGAAAATATCGCCATCATTAATTGTTTTTGCAGTTGTTAATGGAGCCCAAGCAAGCAAAGTTCCACCAGTTGATGCGGTAAATATCCCTGCCCAACCAACACTTCCCCAATTTCCACCAGAGGCAGCGGCAAACTCGATTGCGGCAGCGTTCGTAAAAGTTGTTGCAGTACCGCTACCAGAGATTGTTCCCGCAGATACACGGGCATAACCACTACCAGATACTTCTGTACCACCACCAGTATCACTAGGTGCAGCAGTAAATAATCCTACATACCATGCGGTAGGGCGAGTAGCAGAACCTGTTGTGAACAAGTATGTTAGTGCAAGATTTTCTGTGTAGTCTGTAAAAGATGACATTTTTTATCCTAAAGATCGGGCACGAACAATAGGTGTAGAAGCAACAGAAGCCCTTTGATCTGCTATTTCTATGTCGCCAATGGAGTTTGTGTACAGCGTACTCCATACAGCAAGACGTTCATCGTCTTTCAAATATGGAGATGCTTCAAGCAATGCACCATATAAGTACAAGTCTGGGGCGTAAGCAAGAAGCCAGTTGCTTGTGTTTGAATCACTCAATATTGGAATCTTACCATAGTAAGTTAACTCGCCTGTATAACCAGTATCAGGCGTTGGAATAACTTGTATCTGAGTACCAATAATTGTATAAAACTGCGGTTTACCAGCAGCTACATAATTATTTGCAGATCCATAGTCGCCTTGATTCTGCGTTACATACTGTAGGTAAGTAATTGGATTTGTATTCAGTTGGAACTCTTTAGCCTGTAGAAAATCAGCAGGAAAGGCAAAATATTGAGTGTCTAAAGTAGCATTAGCCCTTTTTATCATTTGACGAACACGCAATTTACGATTGAATTTAGCTTCTGCAACAGTAATAAAGCTAGGAATAACAGAAGTCAGGTCATCCCGATTAAGATAATCTGCTATTGTTGCTTTAAGCCCTGCAAAAGTATCAATTGCCATTTTCTACATCCCTACACGCTAGTGTATGCTCATGTTTGTACTCAAATGTACCAATGTGAAAGATCTGCTTTGAAAGATCTTGATCCACATAAGTTTTATGCCCATTCTGGGCGGCTCTACGGCAAAACCATACATCTTCACCAATGTAGTCTTCCGCAGCGGGAACCCAAGGGATAGCAAACCAAGGATATTCCATAGATTTGTAGACTTCGGATTTGACAAGCATTACACCCATTCCGCAGTAGTCTACTTCAACAAGCCCTGTTGAATTGTCCTCAGTATATACCCGATTTATAAATGTTGCATCCATATCTGGGGTATTTTTTTTCACCGCAATTGGCTCTGTCGGGAATCTACGCTTGGCATAGTTTCCACAGACAATACCCGTATCATGTTTTAACAAGCGAATGATAGAATCTTTTGGAAACCGCATATCGCTATCTAGCCACAGGGTATGGGTACACTCAGCCGCAATAGCATCCCTAGCCAAATCCTGACGTTGTGCTGACAACAAAGTGCCAGAGCTAGTGTAGATCACTACTTTGTGATTTGTTGTACCTACAGTAAATCCTACTAATCTAGCCAAATCAAAGGCAAATCCAGAATTAACAAAGTCCCGTGTTGGGACTAATATCCCAATGGTCTTACTATCCATTAAACTTCTCCAGGTCTTGTGCGAAATGCACGATTATCAGGGTCATTT
>Ga0181343_1000634_pt1 | contig 14881 bp, 22 predicted proteins | sample Su13VDMLBSD_FD_130110 | JGI IMG/M metagenome (GOLD analysis project Ga0181343, IMG submission 130110) | Freshwater viral communities from Lake Michigan, USA - Su13.VD.MLB.S.D | ecosystem: Environmental > Aquatic > Freshwater > Lake | place: USA: Michigan | collected 2013-07-15 | reverse complement strand
CGTAGCACGGCTCGCCCGTTGCGTTCTCTGGTGCGAGTATCCAGTTGCCGTTGCCGTCCCTGCCGTTCTCGCACCGCTCGCAGGATTCGCCGCACCACTGGTCGAACGGGATGCGGATTCGGGCGGGCAGCCCGCGATCAAAGACAAAAGTGCAGCCTTCGTTCTGGATTGTCGCGTTGATGGCGTAGGTGTGATTCTGAAGGTTGGCGTCAAGGGCAGGCTGTTGACCGGGCAGGCTGGAAGCCCACTTGGCCCAATTGTGAAGCATCAACTCCCGTTCGCGTTTCCTCAGGGCATCGGCGCGCTCTGACGATTCGCACCACGGATGGCACTTCATCCCCGCCAACTCCTCCTGAACTTCCGCGAACTCTCCCCACTCCGCGAAGCCGTTGGACACGGTGCCGGTGCCGTCACAAGTGCGGCAGGTCTTTGCCATCGTCCCGGCGTGCTTAGGCGAACGCACGCAGTAGATACCGTTGCTGAGTTTGAAGCAACCGGAAGGGCATTTCTTTCCCTCCCCCGCCGCCTCCCGCATCGCCTGCACCCACAGGCCACGCCAAAGGGCTTCCTCGGATGCCAGCGGGCGGATGGTGCCGCCCTTGCACTTCCGGCATCGTTCAGACTTGTCTTCGTATCGGTTCGCGGGCTGGTGATTCACGCGACCGTTGACGCACTCCCCACACTCCACCCCCAGCCCCACGGCCAACGCGACCAGGCGACGCCGGGCCTCGATGTGCTGCTCGTGCAGGCCGTTCTCCGCGCACCAGTCCGCGAAGATGCCGAGGGTAACGCTGTCGCCGGGGCGGGCATCGCAGGCGGACTGGAATCGGGCGAGTTCGGTCATCGTGAGTTTTCCACAGTTCCAGGATCATCGATCAACAAAGTCGCGCATGCCTCACCCGCCGAATTGGCCGACGCTACCCATTCTGACGGGAATCCGCGAATCACCTTGCCCAGCCGGAATAGTCGGGTATGTTCACGTGTACAGTATCAACCCGGTATTTCCGGGGATGGAACCCCTAGCGATCCACACCACCCAGAGGGGCATGAGCATGCGCGAAATCACTTCTTCGGCTTGGGCTTCTTCGGTTCACAAAATAGGTCGCACACGCTCACGCCCAACGCGGTACACACCTGCGCGATAGTGTCGGCAGTCGTCGACACCCGGCCCGAAAGCATCCGTGATACGTTCTGTTCGCTCACGCCGAGCGTCTTAGCAAACTCACGTTGGCTGAGATTCTTCGCCTTGAGCAATCGCCGCACGGCCGCAATGAATGCTGTGGTTACTTCTTCTGGGGTCATGTGGGGCAGTATATCACGCACTTAACCGTAGTGTTAATTATTTTCCCGAAATTCCTCTTAACCTACTTGACAAGCTTAACCTATCCGTTAAGCTACGTGCATGGAAGCCGACGACGCAAGTCAGACGCGGAAGTAAGCAAGCCGGACGTGACTGGCACCGGCGAGGAAGTACTATCTGATTGACAAGTACCAGGACTCACTACCCAGTTGGCAAGTGAGGTCAGCCTTCGACCAAAACAGGCAGCCAGGTGACGGCCAAAACTCACCACACCACAGGCCCGCCCGGTGATCCCGGCGCGGGCTTGGGTCGTTGAGGGGAGGTATTCGACGATGGCACAACTCGGAGCGATCACGATCCAAGCGCCACTCGAACCGCTTCTCAACTTGGCTGACGTATGCCGCGTGATTGACAAGAGCGAGAAGACCGTGAAGGGGTGGGTGAAGACGGGCTACTTTCCCCCGCCGATTCGCGTTGGCGGTGGTGATTCGTGGACGAACTTCGCGGTAGGCGTGTGGCTCGCGTGGATTCAGGTTTGCCCCCAGAAAGAGCCTGAACCGCCCGAATCCTTGGAGGGTGTCAAGAGCAAGTAGGGGTGGAAAAACCCGGGAATGGCCGGGAACTACCGGGAATGGTCGGGAGTTTTGACCGACCGCCGAAGTGAGTCCGAAATCGCTGATAGACTTCCGTTGCGACGATATTGATCGTTCGCAAACTCGACAGCCTCACACGACCCCGAACACACAACCGTAGGCGACTGCGACCCCGCAGGCGTCCAGGTGGAAAGTGCGTACCGATGCCCGCCGTGCTCGCCAAACCGACGATCCACGCATTCACCGCGGGCACGGTGCATTCGGTGCGGTCCGTCGCGAGGTTCTTCGACAAGTCGAAACCGTGGGTCGGATTGATGCTCCGCCGTGGCAAGCTCCGCGGCTCGCGGATCGACGGCACGGGGAACTGGATGATCGACGGGGAATCGGTTCGGGAGTTGTACGGTCGGCTCATGCTCGCGAGTGACCTGGCGGGTGCGGAGCCGACGAGACTCCCCGAGGATCAATCGAAGGCAGCGGCGAAACAGGCACTCAAGGATCTCGGGAATCTCAACAAGGGAGTGAAGTCATGAACGCGACCGCCGAACCGACTACCGCCGCCGACACTGGCAGCGTGGAATCCCGCATCCTCTCTCACGAGGTTCGGCCCGACATGCTGATCCGCTCCGGTGCGACGGGCTTTGTGTACCGGGTGCTCTGGGTCCGGGACGGGTACGCGAGGATCCGGCGGGTGAGTGAGCCGGAGCCGGGCAAGGTGCTCGACTGCCACCTCGCGGAGTTGGGCCGGGCCGGAATTACCTTGCTCACGCACTGAAACATTAGATCCACCGGGGCGTTCCCGGTTGGGGGCGGGCTGTGTACCGGTGTTGCGATCTGTCGCCGCCCGCCCAGATATACGAGTGAAGGATCGACCATGCCACAGCCCCTGATTTGCAGCGAATGCCGGGAAGTGTTCCGCGGGGTCGATTCGCTCCGCAGCGGGAAGTGCGAACACTGCCACGATCAATTGCGCTCGCTCTACGAGTTGCGTCGGTTCTCGATCTATCAGGTACGCCACCCCGACCCCGAGGTGATGGAGCAACTGGTCGAAGCGCACACGGCGAGAGTACAAGCGGAACTGGCCGCAATGGCGGAACGATCCGCCGCCTGATTCACGGGGGCATGGAAGCGTGCTCCCATCATTCGCCCTACGGGGCATTCTCAATGGAGTGTGACAGATGAAACGGTTCTTGATCGGGCTTGCGACCCTCGCGGCATCCACAGGCTACGGATGCGTTGCCCACGCCCAATGTCCCGGCGGCGTGTGTAGCTACCCGGTGCAGCAAGCCAGCTACCCCACGCCCGTGCGTCAGGCGGTGTACGCGACGGCCCAGGCGATGACGCAAGCCGTGGCGCCGAAGTGCTTGGCGACCACGACCACGAATGAACGACGGCAACCCGTCCGCGATGCGATCCGCAAGGTACTCGGCGGACGGTGTCGGTAGTCTCGAAACCACCACGGAGGATGCCCTAGCCCATCGGTTCGCCGGTGGGCTTGCGGCCGTAAGGAAACATCTCAAATGGGGGCCATGATGTCGAAGTTGCTCAGCTACCACGGCGATCCGGCCGTGAAGGCCAAGTATGTCGCCCGCGTGCAGGCTCATGCCGCCGCGGATGAGATCATCCAAGGCGATGGTTGGGTGAACGGGAAGGGGTGCGCCGTGGGCTGCACGCTCCACGACTACAACCACGAACGCTACCCGGTGGAACTGGGAATGCCCGTGTGGCTGGCCCGCCTCGAAGACACGATTTTCGAGGGGCTTCCGAACGCCGTGGCGAAGGAGTTCCCGGCCAAATTTCTCGAAGCGGTCCCGGTCGGCGTGGACTTGGAGCCGGTCAAGTGGCGGTTTGCCCTTGTTCTCCTGCAAGAAAACACGGAGCGGGTGAAGGGCTTGGATATCACCGATGAATTGAAGAAGCAGGTACTCGATGCCATCGAACAAGTCGCTGAAGTGAATCGGAAGGCGATTGAATCGGGCGAATGGAATGAGTCGGCGGCGAGGTCGGCGAGGTCGGCGGCGGAGTCGGCGGCGAGGTTGGCGGCGGAGTGGTTGGCGAGGTCGGCGAGGTCGGCGAGGTCGGCGTGGTCGGCGAGGTCGGCGGCGGAGTGGTCGGCGTGGTCGGCGGCGGAGTGGTCGGCGTGGTCGGCGGCGGAGTGGTCGGCGAGGTTGGCGGCGGAGTGGTTGGCGGCGGAGTGGTCGGCGGCGGAGTCGGCGAGGTCGGCTTACATTCGTTACTCGGAATCGCTTTTGAATCTACTTTCGTCGTGCCGGTAACGATTCACCCTTTGGTGGGAGGCGTTCGCGGTGCCTCATTCATACCGCGATGATTTTCCTCGTGAGCGAAAGGACGATTGGACTGGTGTAGGGAGATACCCCGGCCTCCCCACCTCAGACGTGGCGGAGGCTTGCGGGTGTAGAGGGCACCACCAGACGCACGGACGCCGCACCATGTTCTTCCCGACGCTCTACGAACTCGCAATCGCCGTCGCCGGATGCACCCTGTTCGGCTTGATCTCAGTCGCATCCGTCGCCCTCGCACGCAGGAAACACGCCATGCCCAGCCCAACAGATGCCGAACCACCGAAGACGCCGGAACCAAGGACCTCCTCGGGAAGATCCATCGTCATGCTCACGGGCCCGATCCGCCGCGAGTTCAACGCGCAACCCGGCCCGAATCAGCGGATGGAACTGCTCCGGCTGATCCGCGAACTGTGCCGCGAACTGCACGCGGTGGCGAGCCAGGAATTGCACGAGAAGACGCAGCCATGACCCAACAACAACAACTTGATTGGCTTGCACAACAGGCCGACGAATCGACCCCGGAAGAGCGGGCCGCATTCGAAGAACTGGAACGCCAACGACTGCAAACCAAGTTCTACGAGCGTGAAGCCCGCGAACTCGCCAGGATCAAAGAAGCACAACTGAAAGCCGCGGTGAAGAAGTACGTGAAACGCTGCGGACCTATTAACGAACCCAAACCACAACCACCAGAAGAAACCAACCCATGCTAGACACGATTATCCAAGGCGTTATCAACGAGCCCCCGAGAGTTGTACTCTACGGCACCGAGGGCATCGGCAAGAGTACCTTCGCTGCCAACGCACCAAAACCGATCTTCCTGCAAACCGAAAACGGACTTGGCCGGATCGACTGCCACAAGTTGCCGCTTGTGACCGAGTGGAGCGTGATGCAAAACCAGCTTCACGCAATTTACAGCCAACCACACGAGTATCAGTCGCTCGTGATCGACTCTCTCGACTGGCTTGAAAAACTCATCTGGGAGGACGTCGCCAGTACCAACCTTGTCGATTCGATCGAGAAGATCGGGTTTGCCAAGGGTTACAAGTTCGCCCTCAAGCACTGGGCGGAATTTTTGAACATGCTCGATGCGATCCGCAACGAGCGAGGCATGGCAATCATCCTGATTGCTCACGCCAAAGTCGAACGGTTCGAAGATCCGGAAGTCCAGGGGTACGACCGGTACACACTCCGCTTGCACAAGGAGGCCGACGCGACGTTAAGAGAGTGGGCGGACGCCGTACTCTTCGCCACGGTGAAGATGCGGATCGAGAAGGAAGACTTGGGATTCAACAAGACCCGCACGATTGCCAAGGGCATCGGTTCGGGCGGCGGGGAGCGAATCCTCCGGACGGTCGGAAGCCCCGCTTGCGTAGCAAAAAACCGGTACGGCATTCCCGGTGACATCCCACTCGTGTGGGAAGAATTTGCCAAATACCTCTGATATTAAATCACCCAACAAGCCTGAAAACGAAAGATTCACTCACATGGCCGCAATCAATTTCAACGCAGCGGAAGTAGAACCGCAAAAGGCATTCGACCCGTTACCGGCAGGCAACTACGTCGCTGTCATCACCGAGAGCGAAGAGAAGGCCACGAAGGCCGGCACCGGGAGCTACCTGCAACTGACCTTCGAAGTGATTGAAGGGCAGTACCAGGGCCGCAAGGTCTGGGCCCGGCTCAACCTCAACAACCCCAACGAAACCGCGGTGAGCATCGCAAGAGCGGAACTGTCCGCAATCTGCCACGCGGTGAACGTGATCGACCTCAAGGACACGACCCAACTCCACGACCTGCCGATGGTGATCCGGCTCAATGCCAAGCCGGACAAGGACGGCGAAGTCCGCAACGAGATCAAGAAGTACGAAGCGATGAGCAATTCCAAGCCGGCGGCAACCACTCAACAAAAGCCGGCGGCAACCGCGGCCCCCAAGCCGTGGGGCGCGAAAAAGTAAACGCAACGATTCCTGTTTGCCCCCTGCCCGCACGGCTGAAAAATCGTGGCGGGCTTGCGGCAGTGAGCGAATGAGGAACCGCATCATGAATTTCATCCCCAGAGACTATCAAACCGCGGCGAAGGAAGCCGCGTTTGACTACCTGCGAAATCACACTGGAAGCCCTTGTATCGAGATCCCCACGGGCGGCGGCAAGGCGTGGGTAATTGCCATGATGTGTAAGGATGCCTTCGAACTGTGGGAAGGCAGGGTTTTGATTCTTGCGCACGTGAAGGAACTACTACTCCAAACCGTCGAAAAACTCACGGAGATTGCCCCGGAAATTCCCGTTGGTCTGTACTCTGCGGGGTTAAAGCAGCGTGATACCGACGCCCCGATTCTCGTTGCGGGTGTGCAAAGCGTTCATGACAAAGCGGCGAAGTTGGGGTTCTTCGACCTCGTGTTGATCGATGAAGCTCATTTGATTCCCGAGAGCGGGGATGGGATGTACCGGCGATTGATCGCCGACCTGATTGAGATTAACCCCGACTTGAGGGTTATTGGACTCACGGCCACGCCTTACCGGTTGTCTTCCGGCCCGTTGTGTAAGCCTGACGGCATCTTAAACGAGATTTGCTACAGCATCGGCGTGAAGCAACTTGTCAACCGCGGATACCTGTCCAAGATTGTGAGCAAGGCTGCACTCAAGGAAATTGATACTTCGTTGTTGAAGGTTGTTCGTGGGGAGTTCGAAGCTGGCACCGCCGAAGCTGCGTTTGATCCAGTTATTGATGCGGCCGTTGGCGAGATTCTACAGGCCACATGGGACCGGAAGAGCACAATCATCTTTTGCCAGAGTGTCGCCCACGCTCAGCGGGTGGTCGATGCGATCCGGCTCCGGATCCACAATTCTCACGCCATGGCTGCGGAAGAATTAAAGCTGTGCCCAATTGCCCCGGCGGATGGGTTGGATGGGGACTCAACGCTCTTATATGCCTGCTCCGACTGGCTGGAAGAAAACGAAAAACCGTTTGAAGCCTTGCGGTTCTATGTGATCATGGGGCAGCGCCGCGTTGGTGAAATCTACGGCAACACCGACGCCGACGAACGCGACGAAACTATCAAGCAATTCAAGGCCGGTTGGATCCAGTACCTCGTAAACGTCAACACACTTACCACGGGTTTTGATGCACCGGCAACGGATTGTGTTGTATTGCTCCGTGCGACCGCTTCGCCCGGCCTGATGTACCAGATGATCGGTAGAGGGTTTCGCTTAGCACCAGGCAAACAAAACTGTTTGGTATTGGACTTCGGCAAGAACATCGAGCGGCACGGCCCGGTGGATTACTTGAAGGCGCCGCACAAGGGGAAAACCGCAGCGAGCGATAGACCGGGGGGCAAAACTTGCCCCGAATGCCGGTCCGTGATGGCCGGGGCTGTGAGCGTGTGCCTCGATTGCGGCTACGCCTTCCCCATACCTGTTAGAACTCCGGTCAACAGCCATGGCACAACCGCATCCAGCGAGGATGTTCTCAGCGGCGAGCCGAAGACGACCACACATGACGTCGTTGCGGTGAACTACCGCATCCATCGGAAGAAGGGGGCTGACGAATCAGCACCAAAAACCATGCGGGTTGAATACCAGTACGGCGCTTACGAGTTCGTGAGCGAATGGATTTGCGTTGAACACTCCGGATTCGCTCGCGGCAAAGCGGAACTATGGTGGTCGAAACGCTGCTTGTACGGATGCCCCACGACGGCCGCCGAGGCGGTGTTGATGGCTGATAGTGGATTGTTGGCGGTGCCGGAAACGATCACGGTGAAGCGAAGCCCAAACCCTAAAGCCTTCCCCGAAATCGTCGACTGCACGGTGGGGGGCATCCCCGAAGAGAAGAGCATTTGCCCCAAGTGCCAAGCAGTCGAAGAGCGAACGTACATTCCAGATTCATCGGGTCGATTCGCCGGGTATTTGGCCTGCGGTGGATGCTACTACGAGTACCGCAAGGCCGACCCGTTGGAGATTGAACAGTTTGGGCTTGAAGGCGTGGCGGTGGTGAAAGTTGAACGCGAACGACTGCCTTCGGATTTTGAAACGGTTTACGCCGAAGACATCCCGTTCTAGTGAACGGTTGAGAAGCACAAAACCAGAAACTTAATGAAGGATTCTTTTCAATGAACATCTTGGAAGTTGCACAACAATATCTCGCCGCGGGGTTGAGCATAATCCCCGTGAAAGCGGACGGCAGTAAGTCGCCGCTGATTGCCGGATGGCGGAAGTATTCCAACACGCTGCCCACGCCCGAAGAGTGCTCAAACTGGTTCGCTAGCGGCGCTCTGGTGGGCATTGGCGTTGTTCCGGGCCCAGCATCGGGCAACCTCGTTGTGCTGGACTTCGAGCACCACGGCGAATCGGCCTACTTCGAATGGATCCAACGCCTGCCCGATAATCTCCGCACCCTCGCTCAATCCCTGCCCACGGTGGCCACCCCGAGCGGCGGCCGGCACGTGTGGATTCGGTTAGCCGATCCACAACCGGGAGCCAAGCTCGCCCGGTATGCCACAGGGAAAACGAAAATCGAGATCCGCGGCGAAGGGCACCAGGTGCTCGCGCCCGGATGCCCGGCGGAATGCCACGCGACCGGCAAACTGTACGAGTGGTACATCGAAGCGGAGATTCAGGAGCTTGAAGAAGACCAATGGGTTGAACTTTTGGAGTATTGCTGCCAGTGCAACGAGTACCAATCCCCGGAACAACCGCGAGACCAGGATCGGAAGGGTACGCCGGCCGGCGAAGATTCACCCGGCAACGATTTCAACCGCCGCGGCACGTGGGAAGAAACCGGCATCTTTGCCGATGGCTGGACATGGGCGAAGACATGCGGCGACGATCGCGGATTCCTCACTCGGCCCGGAAAAGAATCCGGAATCTCGGCAAGTGTCGGCATGGTGTCCAGCAAGAACCACGGCTACCCGTACTTCTACGCATGGACAACGAGCACCGACTTCGCCGCGGAAACACCGTTCTCCCGGTTCGCGGTGTACGCGAAGATCAAGCACAAGGGTGACTACAGCGAAGCCGCAAAGGAACTCGCGCGCCAAGGGTACGGCGAAAGATTGAGCCAGCGGAAGACGGTGGACCTCTCCGGGTTCACGATGAAGATCAACACGCCGAACGGAGTACCCGTTTCGCCGTTCTCGAAACCTTCCGCGACTCAAGAAGGCGAAGCGGATGGTACCGACCCCAAGCCCTTCAAGTGGATGAGCGAACTCAGCGCCCAGGCCGACGATACGAAGTGGCTGTGGAAGGGGTACATTCCCCGCGGTGGGATCGTCCTGTTCTCCGCGTTGTGGAAGGCGGGGAAGAGTACGATCCTCAGCCACCTTTTGAAATCGTTCGACGGTTCACAATCGGAATTCCTCGGGTTGGAAATCACCCCGAGCCGGGTGCTGTACATCACGGAAGAAGACGAGAGCATTTGGGCCGATCGGCGCGACGCGTTGATGATTAATGACCACGTGGGCATGTGGTGCCGGCCGTTTAAGGTACGCCCGACAATGCAGGAATGGCGGGATTTCATCAAGGCGATCACGGAGCAAGTCGAGAAGCACCAGTTCGACCTCGTTGTATTCGACACGCTTTCGAAGATGTGGCCGACACGCGAAGAGAACGACGCGGGCCAGGTGGAAGAGGCGTTGATGCCGCTTTGGAACATTTCGAACGCGGGGACGGCGATCCTGCTCGTTCACCACATGCGGAAGAGCGAGGGGCAACAGTTCGTGGGGGCCCGCGGGTCCGGCGGCCTCTCCGCGTTCGTGGAACTGCTGATCGAATTCCGCCGATCGACGGACAACCCGAAAGACCCGAAACGGATCCTCCAAGCCGTGGGCCGGTACGCCGCGACGCCGCTCAAGTTGCTCTGTGAGCTCCAACACGGGAAGTACGTCGGGCTTGGAGATCCGGACGATGCAATCCCCGACGAGCGGCAGAGCCAAGGTCCAATTTGGAAAAACGACCTCATGAAGTGCCTCGAAGAGACCGGCGCGGAATGGATGACATGCGAAGCAGTGGTGAAGGCTTTGGCCGAAAAGCGTCAGGAGAAGGCCAAAAAGGTCAGCGACGTACGCGACGTTCTCGATAAGTGGATAAACGGCGGTGAGTTAGAACGACAGGGCGAGGGTAAAAAGGGCGACCCTTACCTCTATCGGATTCCAGTCTGAGAAACTTCTACCCCTAGGGTCAAATACCGGGAACCGAATCCTGACGCTACGAGAAGCGAGCAAGAAAAACGCATACAACAATTAGAATAATAGGCGTTCTCGTAGTTCCAAAATTCGGTTCCCGGAATTTAAGACTAGGGGAATTCCCAGAAACACCGAAACCTAAACGGAGTTGATGAACATGGTGAAGAATCAAGACGACGCCAAAGAAATCCCCGGCTACCCGGGGTACAAGGTCACAGCGGGCGCGAAAGTGTTTGGGCGGTACGGCGAGATCGAAACGATCTATTGGGACACTGCCGAGAACGCCGAGAAGTCCAAGCGCGGCGAGTACGTCGATTACCGCAAGCGTGTTCGCATCGGCGCTCGGGGCAAACAAAAATTCGCTCTCGTTGCTGAACTCGTCTGCCTCGCCTTCCACGGTTCGAAACCCGAAGGGTCAGCACTCTTCTACTTGGACGGCAACGACGAAAACGACCACGCCGAGAACGTGTGCTGGCGCAGTTTGGAAGACATCAACGGCCGCGAGATCCCCGGCTTCAAGGGGTATCGGGTGTTGATGAAGGGCGAGAGTGTTTGCATCGCTGGGCGCTACGGCGAACTCAAGATGCACGAAATGGGGGAAGAGGAAAAGTACGACTGGCGAGTGAAGATCAAGGACCGGTTCGTTTCGGTTGCCGAATTGGTATGCCGAGCGTTCAACGGGCTGCCCAAGAAGGATGAAGTTTCCATCCACATCGACGGGGACACGTGCAACATCAAGCCGAGCAACTTGAAATGGGGAACGAAAAAGGAAGCCAAGACCGCGATCTATCAACATGAAAGCGGGTTCAACAGTTTGAGCATCCAAGACCGCATGAAAATCTGGGACATGGCGGCCGGCAAGAACGGCTTCAAGAGACACCACCCGCACGACATTGCCCTTGAGTTTGAATGCAACGATGACGTCATTCTCGGAATTGTGTTCGGCGATCGCCCTCAAATGCCAGCATCCAAGGGGGCATAGGCATGGGTCTCTCACTCGACTGGTTGGAAGTGCTGAAAACGAAAGGGTTTATCGATGCCCCGGAGCCTGAGCACGACGATTCCCCGTTCGTGCCCGTGCTGTTCATTCCGCCGGGGACGATCACGCTGCCGATCGAGACGGCGAGCGAGGCGAACGGGCGGGAGTGGCGAGAGAGGAGCAACCGCAACAAGGAGGCTCGGCGGATCGTGTCCAGGGTGATCGGGAGCCGCTGGGAGTTCTTCCATCGCTTCCCAGTGGCTTACCACAAGGGCGAGAAATTGAAGCTGATCTTCACCAGGCTCGGCGGCCGGAAGCTGGACAAGGCAAACGTGGGGCCCGCGTTGAAGGGTGTGGAAGATGCCCTCGCGTTGATGTTCGGCGCGAACGATGGGGACGATCGATGGGATTCAAGTTTCGAGCAATCGCCCGGCGGGCTCAAAGGCGTGAGAATCGAAATCTACACCACGGGAGAAAGCAAGTGACCAACAACCAACCACACCCGGCATTCAGCGCTCTCGCGCATCCGGGATGGATCAAAACCTTTACCGGCCGATTCGTTCAGCCGCTCGCCCTCACCGTGGCGGACATCGACATCATGGACATCGCCCATTCGCTTTCTCGCGTGTGCCGGTTCGGTGGGCACTGCAGCGGCGTGCTGAACGTGGCGGCTCACAGTGTTCGCGTGTTCCACCGGTATCAGATGCTCAACCCGAATGCCACGAAGCAGGATATGCTTACGGCTCTCTTGCATGATGCGAGTGAAGCCTATTTAGGCGACATTCCCAGGCCGTTGAAGATCCATCCGGAATTCCGCTTCTACCGCGAAGCCGAGCAACGGGCGGAAGCGGTGATCGCCGCAAAGTTCGATCTCATCTACCCGATGCCGCAGAGTGTGAAACAAACGGACGATGACGAGCTGCTAAACGAGTTGAATTTTCGACGTTACGAACCGTTCGACGAATCCCCGAGTTTGAGCGAGGCGGAATTCCTGTACTGGTTCCAGAGGATCAACGAGCAATGAACACCAACCCAGCCATCGTGAGGAAGCCACTCGCCCCCGGTCAACTCGCGGTTTACGTCGCGATCCTGAAACGTTGGTCGCTGTACGGCGTCCCGCCAACGGTCCGCGACTTGATGCGGGATTGCGGCATCGCATCGCCGAACGGTGTGGTGAACCACCTGAAAGCCTTACGCCGCAAGGGATGGCTCACGGAGCACCGACCCGATACCGCTCGCGATATAATCCCGTGCGACCTGATCGATTCGGTGAGGGAGAATGCGGCCGTGCTGCTCGATCTGTTGGGGATGGCACCGTCGAGGGCACGGGTAGCCGCATAAGCAACCTTCCCTTGCATCCCTGCATTTACAGTGCTCGCACTCACCTAGGAATTCAGCCCCGTGGACGCGATCTTTCCCGCATCGAACTGGTTGGGCATCCCCGACCTCGACGCATCCCTTCAACCGGATTGCGTGCCTCTGCCCGTTTGGGCGTGGGGTTCGAAGTCGCGGGCCGGGGAGCATTCGGGAACGTGGCACGGGTACGTCGATGATGCAAAGTTCAACGCGTTGCTCGCCAACCCGGCGACGTTGGTGGAAACCGGGTGTGCGGCGGCGGTGGAATTGAACGTGAGCGCGTTCGATGACACGCCTCTCGCGTTGGTGCTCGCGGGGATCTACCGGAAGCGGTGGGCGGCTCGGTACTGGCAATCGTGCGGGGTGCCGGTGTTCGTGGATTGCAACATGCCGGAGAGACTGTTGGATCGACCGGAGGCGAGGTTTGGGATTCCGTTCAACTGGCGGGCGTTCGCGACGCGAGGGTACGACGGACGGTTGGATTCGCTCACGCGTGAGTATGAATTCGCGTGCTCGTTCGGGGTCGCGGCGCCGGTGTTCCTGGTTGTGGGCGGTGGGCGAAAGACGGCGGAATGGTGTGAGCGGACGCCGGGTGCCGTGCATTCGGGGTATCGGGGAACAAGGGAGGTTTACAGCAATGGGTGATTCCGACCGCAAGGCGTTCCACGCCGAGATTGACAAACTGTGTGCCATCTACGGCACGTGGGCCGTGTTGCACGAGTTCACGCAAGCCATGCGGCCACTACTGCAAACCCAGATCGACAGCGAGAAGCCACCGAAGCAACCGCGCAAAAACTCCAACCAAGGAACGCAATGACAGCCCGCGAAATTAGCCTCTGGTGTATCCGCAATGGCGTCAGTCTTGAAGCTGACGAGCGAGACGAGATCACCGACGCCGCGAATCTTGACGGCCACGAAAACGAACAATGGATCCCCTACTACAAGGCATCGCTTGGGCAACTGGCCCAGTGCGTTGGGATTCTGGCCCGAATCATCAACGGTGATAACGCGAGCGTTGAGGCGAAAAAAGAAGCGGCTCGAAAGTGGGCTATCCATCTGTTGCTCGCGGGTATCGGCCCGGAAGTCAACATCGCCAAGGCCGCGGATCTGAAAGATCAAGTGCGCGAAGACAGCATCGCGTTGGCGATTGATTTGGGCGTCAACAACCCGGAACTGTGAGGCCAATCTCATGAGCAAGGGTAACTCTGGCGGCGGTGCGAATCTCCCGACGGGCAACGGCGCCGGGTCCACTCCCGTGAAATCGACCAGCGGCACCGATTGGGTGAAGCCCGCCGGGGCCGTGGGCGCGAACGAGGTCGCCGTGAAGGTCTCCGTGAGCAAGCTCGACAAAGCGTGGCAGCAGGACAAGGAAAACTACGTCGGCAAGTCCGGCGGGAACCAGGGCAAGCAGAAGTTGGAGAACGCGAAGGAGTTCATCCGCAATCCCCAGCGTGGCGGGAAGAAGGTGCCCGTGGAGATGCCCCGGGCGACGTACGACCACAAGACGGGCAAGGTGAGCTTCACGGACGGGCGACACCGGACGGCCGCCGCGAGGGATCTCGGAAAGCGGACGATCTACATCACCGTGCCGCGCTCGCAGGCGGAAACGGTCAAGAAGAAATTGGGGGCGTAGCCGTGAAACAAACCATTCTCGCCATGATCCGGCAGCGTGTACCGGACCGCGAAATATGCAGCACCACCGGGGCGTCATCGTCCTACGTGGCATTCCTCCGCAAGCACGTGTGCGGGCTTCCCGGCGTCGAAAGGAAACGCAAGTGATCGACGAACCGCCCGAATCCCCCGAACGCTGGAACGAGATTCCCGCCGTTCGATCCGTCATCGCCTTGAATTTCCAAGGGTTGCTGACGGATGAGGAAATGGCCCGCGTGTACCATCGCATCCGCGAACGGATGGACAAGCAATCTAAGAAACCCGCGGCGAAGGTTCGCGGCGCGTACAAGAAGAAAACCGGGAAGGCGAAGGTATCCTCGGGCGGCAGTGCTTAATAAGTGATATTATAATAATATTATATAGATTATATATACGCTCTTATGCAAATATTGTGCCATATGGAGTGATAAGAAAAGGGAGAGGGACGCGAGGCCGGGGCTGTGGTGAGAGAGAGAGGGGAACACGTGGGTCCTTCCCCAAGCATCTGCGATGCCAACCGCACACGGAAT
>Ga0181343_1000632_pt1 | contig 14972 bp, 16 predicted proteins | sample Su13VDMLBSD_FD_130110 | JGI IMG/M metagenome (GOLD analysis project Ga0181343, IMG submission 130110) | Freshwater viral communities from Lake Michigan, USA - Su13.VD.MLB.S.D | ecosystem: Environmental > Aquatic > Freshwater > Lake | place: USA: Michigan | collected 2013-07-15 | reverse complement strand
TAAAATTTTAGAATCATATCATTATCACCACCGTTATCATAGGTGTCCTCAATAAAACTATCTATATTGGATTGTTCCCTGATATAATCATTCTGCATCTCCAACATATCACCTGATGGTTCAAATACTTTATTTTTATAGTATTCAATAGCACCATCTACACACCACGAGAAGAATTCATTGATATCAATCTTATCCACCAACCCTAATACCTTTTTAAACTCATTAGGCTTTGTTGGGTTCTCAACGAATCTGGCGTTGAATGGAACTAATCTTACACGATCAACGTTCGCTTTGTCATTCGCGTTAAAGTCTGGTTTGTTGTTGGTGCATATAATAATTTTACATGTAGGATTAAACGTCACAGGTTCTTTATATAACGCTCGTGCAGTAATAGGATCATTACCTGTAATCATTTTAATAAGTGATTCATTAAGTTTATCATCGCCATCTGTCTCTGAGAATGTAGCCAGACGACAGTCTTTTAGTTGTAATGCTTCACAACCACCAGTTTTACCTTTACCAGCATCTATAAATACACATTTGGATACTGACTGATATTGTTCCATAAGAATCTTATTCATTAAACTTAAAATGACTGATTTACCGTTCGCACCCTTACCATAAAAGATGAAGTAGACGCGTGCATCCATCTTGGCAGTTAGACAATACCCTAAAATCTTTTGAAGGTATTTAATATTATCAACATTATTACACATGATAGTATTAATAAGATTCATTGTTGCTTCTGACCTTTTAGGTGTATATTCAACGTCTGCTTCATATGTAAAGTAATCTTCCTTTGTACGTGGATGAATCATACCCGTTTTAAGGTCTATAACCTTACCACCTTTAATTGGTAGATGATTAGGTTTAAACCTGTTAAGGTTGTCATAAAATTTATCATCATGAATTAACTCCTGATAGAATTGATATATATTACTCATGTTTTTATATTTAGTAATTTGATTTGTCATTTTAGTTAGTTTGGATATTTTGTCTAAAGTCATGGTTTTATCATGTTGGATATACATACTAAGAATTTTATTAAAAAAACTTGACATGTATTCTACAACGGCATTCTGTGTCACCTGTACCCACAATAGGTATTTATCATCTGGAGTAAAATTATCAACAGACCATTTATAAATATACTTTTTTGAATACTTAAATTTACATGGTAATGAACGATTGAAGTACTTCGCTGTCTCATTCTCGTTATCAATAATTACAATGTATTCTTCATACGGTATCATAATCTCGGAATAATCCATTAATATATATATTTAATAAAACTTTAAGTCTCTTTTTTGGGAATTGGACTTTTAATTTTTGGACCTTTATCCCGAATTTGTAAATATAATTTTTTTATTAACTTCTTTTTTACTGTTCCATTGGAATTCATGTCTTGTAACATTGCATATAATTCATTCCTTATATATGATAATGTAAAATAATCTTCATCAATATCTTCTTCTAATTTACTTCTTTTTATATAGGTGCATAAATTATTATATAAAAGGGTAATTTTGGACTCTGATACTCTCCCACCCATCCATAGTCCAAGAATCTCACTAATCGTGCAGTGAACTTTAAACTGTCTATCAGTCGTTTTACTAATATCCATTATTAATATATATACTTTATTTTGTCTTTATATGTCTTTTTTACCCTTTTTACCCCCGTATTTTTACCCCTCCTCCTTCCCTTAAAAAATATTAGATATTATTTATAGGGTGTGGTCCAAAAATCCCAAAAAAAAGGCAGTTTTTTTATCTTAAAAGTTATTTTATTATAGGCGTAATTAGGAATAGTCTTTTATTTTTTTTTGTCAAAAAATTGGACCTTTGGACCAATGTAGGTTAAATATCAAATATTTTTTAAGGGAAGGAGGAGGGGTAAAAAAGATGGTGGGGGTAAAAAAGTAAAATACGATATAAAAAAATAATATCTACAATTAATAATAATGTTTAAAGATTTGAAGACAAAAACTAAAGATTTTATGGGTGATGTAAAAGAATACGGTGATACTGTCTTAAATGGTCGTGATGACGTTCCACCTAAAGTTCGTGGATTAGTTAAACGGTTCAAAGATGTTCCTATTGTAGGTATTACTATTAATAGAACACCTGTTAATGAGATGCTTATTAAGGCTCTCAATACAGTATCATCCGGTCATTTTGGTAGTAAATTAGAAGAATCGCCTTACGATAAATTATATCATTTACGTATTGATTGTAAATTACAAAATGGTAAAACCGTTAAATTAGAGAAGAATGAGGTCGTAAATGCCGATGTAAATCCATCTGTTGCTAAGGATGCTGAGACAAAAGTATTAGGGAATATGAAGCAAGGTTTAACTCTTAAAGGGTTATTACAGGGTGGAGAACGTGTTATGGGTAATAAGTTTATTCCATATGACGCAGTCCACAATAATTGTCAGGATTTTATTATGGGTATTTTACGAGGGTCGGATATAGGCGACCAATCAGACTTTGATTTTATAAAACAACATACCAAAGATTTTTTTAAAGGTAAAGACCAAAAACATGTAAGACAAACTGCAAAGTTCTTAACGGATGCAGGTGGTAAAGTTAATGAGATAATTTACGGTCATGGTGTTGAAGGTAAAATAAAATCGGTTGGTAAAACTTTATCACACCCAGTACATACAACCCATCATGTTAAGGAGGCTGTTGGTGATGTTATGTCTTTAGAAGGTAAAATTCTTAAAGATATATTTACGGGTAAAATTAAATCTTTAAAAGACATAACTAAATATAAGGGCACTAAAAAACTTTACGATAAATATAATGATGAAGAAGGAATTAAGGGTTCAGGTGGTAAATCGATAAAGATACTTAAAAATAAACCATCTACAAGTGATAATATGTCAGACACAGATACAGACCATGAAGGAGATTACTCGTCAAGCGATGAAGAGATAATGGGAAGCGGATTACACGAAGAGAGTGATATTATGCATCGTATGGCTAAATTAAGCCACGATATTCACAGACACCATCAAGACCACGGAATGAAGAAGCGTGTTGTTAAAGGTTATCAACTATTAGGCGATGGGATTAAACATTCTATTGTTGGTTGTGGTAAATATGGTAAAGAAGATTTTAAAGCAGTAGGCGGTGCTATCGGAGGTAAAGTTAATCGGGTTAAAAAATTTAATCGTTGGTTTAAGGCCATTGGGTCTAAATTTAAAACTCTTAATCATAACCTACAACCAATTAAACGTGCTGGTGAAGATATGGCAGTTCAAAAGATTAATCCATTAAGTGCTGCCGAGAATTATCTTAATGACTTCCAACGAGAAGCACCTGAGACAATGGAAGCAATTAGAAGTGCGTATGGAAGTTCTAAAAAAGTGCCTGTAGAAGCAGATTATGTTCCTGAGGCATCTATTCAACCATATAAATATGATTATTCAGGATATAATTTACCAAGCGTTCCTGTAGCATCACCTTTTATGGATTCTGAAGAACTATATCATTCACAAATGTATGGAGGTAATGTTATTAAGACTTCTATAACTGTTGCTAAAGATTTAATTACTGCTGGTGGTGATCGTGCAGTCCGTGCCATTGAAGGAAGTGGTATGGCGACTCGTCAAGCACAAATGGAACTAAGACAACAGAGACAAGCAGAAGCAGCAGCACAAGCAGAAGCACAACGATTATACGACCAAAAACAACGTAAAAAAGAGAGGAAGAAGGATAATAGTTTTTTAAATAAGGCTGGTGATGCATTAAGTACTGGTGGTAAAACCGCTTATTCAGTTTTTAAAGGTACATCTGAAGCAATGATGTTCCCTTATGGTAATCCATATTCAGTAGGATATGGGGTTGGTGGTAATGTCATTAAGACTTCTAAAGATGTTGCTAAGGATTTAATTACTGCAGGTGGTGACCGTGCTGTCCGTGCTATTGAAGGTAGTGGTCGTGGTCGCGGAAGACCTAAACGAAGCACATTACAAAATATTGGTGATTTTACATACGGTGTTGCAAAAGGCACACTTATGCCATATTCAACTCGATCTGGATACGGTGTTGGTGGTAATGTAATCAAGACTTCTAAAGATGTTGCTAAAGACTTAATTACTGCTGGAGGTGATCGTGCTGTCCGTGCTATCGAGGGTTCAAATGTTATTAAGACTTCTAAAACTGTTGCAAAAGATTTGATAACTGCTGGGGGTGATCGAGCCGTCCGTGCTATTGAGGGTTCAGGTGCTAAAAAGCGAGGTCGGTTAGTTAAAGGTTCTCCTGAGGCTAAAGAATGGGCTCGCAAAATGCGTGAGGCTAAAATGAATAAACGATAAAAAGACTTATTATATTATATAGTTAATGATATCAGGCATCATTTACAAAATCTATAACTTAAATGATACATCCCAGTTCTATATAGGGAGTACAGTTAATTTTAGTAGGCGTAAATCCCATCATAAAAAGAACGTAACAAATAAACGTGGTAAGCGATATTGGACTAAACTATATTTATATATACGTGATAATGGTGGATGGATTAATTTTGGTATGGAACAATTAATTAAACAAGACTTTAATTCACTTAATGATTTACATATATTCGAACAGAATCTTATTAATAATCTCAAACCAACATTAAATTCTATAAGAGCCAGTATCGTTCGACATACAAAAACTGACAACACAGATGACATAGAAGACCATTGGGTAATGACAAGTTATAAACCATCAGACAGTATAGAAGAACATCCCGAAGGGCATCCTGACAAATCTCCACTACTTTTTATAATAGACTTAGATAATTAATATATATAAAGATTACTTATATATATAAATTAATGGAAGACCCTATAATTGTAAAAGATGAATCTACCGTAATCCAAAACTCAGACTATTTATATAAGTCAAAGAATGAATGGATTACAGATGTACCTTACACTGATCCGTCACCTGAAGAATTAAAATTATTAGAAGGAACAGTTAAACCTGATGTCCTATTAAAAGCAGAACGGGAAGAAGTAAAGACTGAATTAACACCAGAACAACAACGACGTAATGCTATTAATATTATTAAAGTTGTATCACTTAATAGAATTGGATTACATCATTTTATTATGTCACCCTATAAATTATCTACACAACAAAAAAAGAAGTATAAAGATTCTATGAGTAAAGTATTAGAACAATATAATGAATCGATAGAATCGCGTGAAGTTGTAATAAAGGAATTTAATGAGATTGTCAATGATATATTATTAGATAATGGTATGGATGTATCACAATATCCAGTCTATGATTTTAAATCGTAAATAAACATTATTTAAAGACATTTTATTATTACTAAATAATAACATGTCCGGCCAACCAAATCGCAAACCACAAGACGTTAATGACTTCCGTCAGGATTACATGAATCAATTAAATTTAAGAGCGTCCATAGATGACTTAAATTATCAAGCAAATAAAACATATAAGGCTACAGGTGCTTTACCACCACAATCAAGTATGCCTGATACACGTTCAACTTCAGAGATTCTCGCTGATATAACACGTCTTAAAGTTGAACTTATTGCAGAATTCAAACCCTTATTAAACGCACAAAGTGCATCATTATTAATTCAACGTATAGAACAAAGTCCATTAAATGGTGATGGTTCTTTATTAGTATTCCTCTCACAAAATGTTAAACAGATTGTTCCTAAATTACAAATGCGTTACGCTAAAGGTATTAAAGGTGACGAAGGGGATATTGAGACTTTAAAAACATTTATTGAGAACTTATATTCAGAACTTAAAGACAGTACTGGAAGTATTAAATCATTCTTTGACAGACCTCAAACGACATCATCAATTAATTTAGGTGATTTTGTTGAATTAATAAGACAGTATGATAAAATCAGACTTCAAATGCTAACTAAATATCCTTTAGATGTACGTTCAAAAGCAGGAGGAACAAAACTTCGTAGGGCTTTTGATAGAATTTTAGAGATATTCACAAGATTAGATTTATTAATAAATGCCAATCAACAAAATCCTTTAACAAAAACTCAAATAGCAGATTATATTGCAGGTCTTTTATCTGTTAATGTACCACCAAGTTTTGGTATAAGTCCTGCACCAGCAACAACACGACCTGATCCTTTATTGGTTAAACGAGCACAATTATTAGATGAATTTATTACATCATTACCTGATCCATCAAAATTACGTGCTTTATTATCTCAATTAGATAAGTCATTACAAAATAGTGATTCTCAGTTATCGTATAATATTTTAATAAATATCCAAAGTATTTTACCTAATATGCTTAATGATATGACAGTCGCACAATTAACAGATTTAGTTGATGATATTCAGGTAGGTAATTATGATGTTACTCATGCATCAACAGCCAATCAAGATGCGACGCGAGCATTACAAGGATTACCACAAGGAACACCAATACCAGCACCACCATCAGCACCAACACCACCATCAGCACCAACACCACCACCAGCACCAGCACCAGCACAACGCACAGATGTTACTGATTTATCTAATGAATTGACAATGATATTTATGACTGTTGCGACAGGTGTTGCTGACCCATTAAGTGCATCACAAAAATTAAAACAACAATTCCTTATTGCCGTAAGACAATATTCGGTTGATAATCCTGATGCCGATTTAGGTAGTTTAACTTTTGATGGTGCTAATGGTAAAGAAGTAAGTGCTACTGAAGTGCATAAATTAGTGGATCAATTTAATATGAGTTCAAGGGGACGTGATGCTTACATTGAATTAAATCGTCAATTGAATGATAGAACATTATCCCAACAGGAACGTCAACAAGGTGCATTAGATACTGCAGATATAATCTTTAATGCTATTAAAGGTTTTATTGAGACTGCAGGTGTGGTTGGTTTAGGTTTTAAAAGACGAAGACGACCTCGAGGGTCAGGTATAGCAACCCCTAAAAAGTTTTTAGTAGATAAAGTCGACCATACTAAAGGTATTAAACCTGATAAAAAATATATCCCGTTTGGTAAATATTATATTCATAACCATAAATTAAATGACAATATTTTATCATTCAGACAACCTTCAGGAGTATCTGTTATCGGACAACCAGCACATCGTGTATCGGATAAATTAGGTAGTGTCATTCGTTCTATTGTTGGTGGTAAAGTACCAGCATTCAATGAATTAAATGGTTTAACTGATGATGAGAAGACATATTTATATAAAGTTGCTAAAAAGGCAGATATAGCGGATAAATTAAGTATCCCTACACCAAGTAAAGATGCCATGGAGAAGGATATTCATGATTTTGAAGTAATGAAGGGTGAGATTATGGCGGGTAATGATTCTAAAGAATTAATTAAAAAATTTAAACTCTTACTTTTAAAATTATCTAAAAATGGTTCATTACCTAAAGTCGACGTCCAAGAGATTATGGAAGAATTACTAACCTTAGGTTATTAAATAAATTAATAAATGAATTATTAAACTACTTAAATAAATAGTATATATATAATATAATGGGTAAGACTCATAAAAAATTATTCGGAACGAAGAACCAAAGGTTATACACTATTAGGGATTATGAATATCCGGTATTTTTATGGTTAGATAACTTTTTAAAATTAGACCCAATAGTATGTGAAGCGATATGTCGTAGGAATTTACCAAAAAAGAGACATATCATTAAAATATATAAAGAATCATCTATTATACTATAATAATATGTCCACAGCAGGTATTTACAATTACAACCCTAAGGTGACTCATCCTAATGCAGTTTTACCACAAATGGCTTCCGCCAGTCATCAACCACCATTCTTTTTTGGTGGTTCTCAAGTTCCAGTAAATTTAGGTATTAAAGGTTCAGGATTTAAAACCATGTATAAAGATAGTCGTCAAAGACCTAAATTTGATTTACAACGTAAAGCATCCACGTCCGTAGAGAAGCACCAAAAGATTATGCTCCCTTTTAAGGGTTCAGGATTATACGCTTAATATATATTCTATTTATAATTTAATATATATTCTATTTAAAGACATTCTATTATATTATAATAATAAAATGTTCGTCATCGTTCTTAATCAAACTAATATCGTACAAGATGGGAGTAATAACAAACTCATATATAAATTCCCAAACTCAGTTAAATTTAAAGACATGTATATTGCTGTGTCAAGCATTGCTATGTTTTATAGTTGGCCAAGTATATCTGCTGCTCAATCAAATAATACATTTACATATTCGTGGACGTCAGGTGTTACTACTACTACTTATACTGTATTGATTCCAGATGGAACTTATAATATATCAGATATTAATAGTTATTTACAATTCGTATGTATAAATAATGGTACGTATTATATTAATAGTGCGTCAGAGAATGTTTATCCATTCGAACTTACAGTTAATGTAACAAGATATGCTATTGAATTAACTACATATTTAATTCCTACTGCTTTACCTGTAGGTGCAACAGCACCAGCCAACTTTGTAGGATTCCCAACAACAGCATGTAATAGTATTGTTACGTTCCCATCCGCTTTTAATGTTATTGTAGGATATACTACTGGATTCCAATCTAATGGTAATGTAGGTAATGCTTACACACCTCCTACAGCATCTGCATCAACAAACTATGCTTCTAAAACTTCTTCTGGAACATTATCTTATCTATCAAATTTATCACCACAAGTCCAACCAAATAGCAATGTATTATTTAGTATGAGTAATATTAATAATCCATACGCACAACCGTCATCAATTATTTATTCATTAAATCCTGCTGGTGTGTCTGTTGGGTCTTTGATATCTGATAAGCCACCTAACTTTACATGGAATAGGCTTATTGACGGAACATATAACGAGATTAGATTAACCTTATTAGGTGTTGACCTAAAGCCATTACAAATTAATGATCCTAACATGACTATTATTTTATCTATTAGAGATAAAGATGAGGGATATATGGCATCTAAATAATAACATTTAAAAGAATACTATATATATATTTTAATGAGTGTTATTGACGAACAATATCTAACCAAACTATATAACGACCTACATGCTGACAAACAAAAAGTATTCTTAGAGATTAATAATGATAAAGAATTACAACATGAACGGGAGTTGAATCAAAAATTAAATGTATTAGATAGTATTATTAAGAGTGTAATTAAATACAGGAATCTAAAAATTAAAGACAAGTTAAAATTTACGTTATAAATTTACTCTATAAATAAAAAATTATATAAAAAGACATTCTTATTATATAATAATCATGGTATATAATACAACACGACATATTAAGATGCCCTTTACAAACGCGGTGATGTCACCTCATCTAAGGCGTTTAAAATTAGGTAATAAAATTGAAGGAGAAGGTATGGGTTCTGTTCTTTTAAGAACTGCTGGTGGAGGTGCTGGTTCATCGTATATGGATATGGATGATTACATCCGCACTACAGGTAATAATCCTTTGACCCGTAAAAGTACCCAACGGGCTAAAGGTATGGATGGAACAGGAATGGGTAGTTTAGGTTCTAAACTAGCACGACTCAATATTCAAAAGCCAACAATGGAAGCAAAACGCAAGAACATCACAATGAGTTTTTAATGACTGTATAAACTATTTAAAGAATGTATCACATATTATTATTAATAATATGTCAGACAAACTCGTATTCGATTTATCGCAAGAGATTGAGGGCACGCCCTCAGTCTTCGTCCGCAAGGACTGGCTTAATATCTTAGATAACCAAAATCAAAACTATAGCAACAATCAATCTATCATCGATACATCTCAGTTATCGAACAGTAATAAATATATGTCATACAGAGAAGCCTATTTAAGCATCCCAATGGTATTAACTATGGCTCAAACTTCTTTACCTGTTTATTCCACTTTAACAACATCTGATCCTATTGCTAATGCTCTAGCACCTAAATTTAGTCTTAATAGTTTAGATAGTTGTGTAGGTTTAAAAAATTGGTTCGGTCAAATCATTCACTCTATGACTCTGGATTACAACGGAACTACCATCGTACAACAGACTCCCTTCTTAAATATGTGGAATTCCTTCAAACTCATGACAAGTTTATCGTGGCAGGATGTAAAAACTCAAGGTGCTACTATTGGTTTTTATCCTGATGATGCAGATGCATTTATTTTTAATCCAGCAGGAACAGGCTCTGCCGTTACTGCTGCACCAACACCAACAACCTCTTTAACTATGGGTGATTGGACCTGTGGTAATGGAACTGTTAATAACTTAAACTGGATGAATGTTGCTAATAGCAACGTTGGTCAATCGTATCAAAGCGGATCGGGTAATATTGGATTTAAAAAGCGATTACAAATGATAAACTTCGACGGTGATACATATTTAGGTTCTTCAGGTATTCAACAAATTCCACTAGCAAATACTGCTGCTACTGGTGCTGGTCAAACTGATGGATTCGTTGCTGCTGCTGCATCATTTAGTTCATTAGATAACACTAAATTATCATATGCAACTTATGGTTCTTTACTCAATGGTGGTACTCAAGATTCTGTTGCTGCAGCAATTAATGCAAGTGCAACATTAAATTTATTATGGAAGTCATATATTATTAGTAAAAGGTCTGGTACTGTTACGGCTCAATCTGGTGGAACCCCATCTGCTGGTGTATTAGGATTTATCCAATTCGGTATTATTGCTAATGTGTACCTTAAACATTTACATTCATTCTTTAATATGTGTCCTTTATTAAAAGGTGTATTTATGAAGATGACACTCAATTTAAATAATGCATCATCAACTATTAAAGTAGCAGGAACGTCATCATCTGTTACTGGTCTTATCTGTTCTTCAGGTTTAGGTTGTTCTGCTGTATCAGTACCAATCGGTGGTGTAAATCCAATCATGGTTGCGTCTGCTGGTTTATTTGAAGGTTGTGATGCATTAATTAGTAATTCATTAACTAATGTGTCAACTGCTGCTGGTACTGCTGTTACAACTTTTGTAACTAACTTATCTGTTGGTGGTTCATGTTTAGACCAAACTATTTTATCTTCTATTACTTCTGGATTAGGAACTAATGCATCTCGTAGTGTATATTTATACATTCCAGCATACACTTTTAATCCAGTGTTCGAACAGGCCTATCTATCCTCTCCTGTTAAACAAATTAAATACACTGATATTTACCAATATCAAATTTTAAATGTTGCAGCAGGACAAACGTTCAATAATTTAATTACAAATGGTATTGCTAATATACGCAGTATCCTTTTATTACCGTTCTATAGTGCTTCTGGAGCAATAACCAATCTTGCTGGTATTGGTGCTGCTGCATCTGGTAACACTATTTTAAATACTAAATTACAAATTACAAATAGTGTGAACACAGGATTTGTAAGTGGTGTTCCAGTATGGCAATCACCATTCGACCCTGCAGGAACTGGTCCAACATCACCATTATCTCATATCACCAACTTTAACGTTCAAGTGTCGGGACAGAATGCCATCTATAACTTACAAAAATACAACTTCGAACAATTTAATAACCAACTTTACGGACAGAATGCAGTCAATGGTGGTCTTACTGATGGTTTAACTTCTTCATTAATTGATCGTCAAGCATTTGATATGGAATACTGTTATTACTATGTTAATATTGAACGTATGCTTCCTGTTGAGACATCAGTTCCTAAATCAATTCAAGTTATCGGACAAAACATGTCGAGTCGTGCTATGGATTACTGGGTCTTCATTGAATATGGTGTCGAGATTAGTATTGATGCTCTTACTGGTGCACGGGTCTAAAAATCATAAACTATATTATTTAATTATTAAGTTCATTCTTAATAAATAAATAATACATTTAAAAAGATAATATTATATAAAGATAATATGCATCAAATCTCAATCGACGCAAGTCCTCATCAATTACGCAAATTAAAGCGTGGTCATAAAGTTAGAGTTAAAAAAGGCTCTGGGTTCAATTTATTAGTTCATCCAGAGACATATAATATTGTAGCCCGTGCCTTCGGTAAAAATAAAGGAGTAGAACTAAGTTTATCCCATGAAGAATTACAACACAACGCTCAGGCTTTATCACCTGAGAAGCATAAATCAACTGAACTTATGCAAAACCCACCTGACGAAGAAGAAGAAGAAGAAGAAGTAATGGAAGGTTCAGGTCTTAAAGGTCATGGATCGCATATTAAACTTGCTAATGAACTCAATAAACATTTAGGTACTAATTATGGATATTTATCTCGTGCTGGTATGGATAATGCTATTGCAGGTAAAGAGAGTGCTCGTTTATCTAAATTAGGTATTGATGCTCGTCATATGTTATCTCCTAAGGTTGACGTTCATGGTTCTTTAGAACCTCGTTCTCGTATGATTGGTGGTGCTTTAGAACGTGGAAGCGTACAACAAAAAGGACGACTACTAAGTTCATACTGTCCACCAGCATGTGTATCCCAACCATTTAGTGCTAACTGGCAAATGCAGTTCTTCCTCCCACCGCAATACCAACACTTTAATGATGGTGGTTCTATGGCTGGTTCTGGATTATACGTTTAAAAATTATATAAAGAGTATTATATATATATTATTAATAAAATGTCGTTATCAGATTCTCAGATTTTTGAACTCGCTAAGCGTATGCGTATCCCGTTAAAAGATGTTGTATTTAAAGATGAACTTACTGCTCCTTTAGAATATAACAAGTCATATATTGTTAATTTAGAAGATTCAGTTGATGAAGAAGGAAGACCAAATGAAGGAACACACTGGTGTTTTTTACAAGTCAATAAATACCCTAATGACAAAATAGAGTCTATATGGTTTGACCCATACGGACAACCTGCCCCTGAATGTGTTAAAAAAGCAGTAAAAGATACAACTAAAAAACAAGGATTACCACATACAAAAAAAGACGTTCAGTCATTAATGAATAATGCATGTGGTTGGTATTGTCTCGCTATGGGTCATTTTATTAATGCTTCGTCATATAGGTCTGGTGATTTATACGATGATGTAGCATTATTTTTAGATATGTTTGAAGACCTTAATCATTCATGTGACTTCAAAAAGAATGAGTATATTCTTAAACACTTCTTTAGGTCTGAAGACCCATCATTACGTAAAGAGATTGACGTTATAACTACAGAAGATACTAAAGGCGGTATCGATGCTTTTAAAGTTCCATGTGATATTAAAGTAATGAATAAATAATATATATATAAGTATTTAAAGATATGATTATATATATCTCTAATGGATAATCTTACACATGAAGAAGTAAATGAACTTAAAGGTATTATTGATAATGCAGTTAAAGTATATTCAAGTTATACTCCAGCACAAAAAAAGGCAACCCTAAAATATAGGGAACAGAATAAAGAGAAGATTAATACTCAACGTAAAGAATACTACAAAAAGAAGGTGTCAGAAGACCCAGCCTTTTTAGAATACAAACGTAAAAAGGCTAAAGAATATTATGACCGTAAAAAATTACTTAAAGGTAAATTACCTGAACCAGTTAAGGCAACCCCACCAGAACCCGTACCAGAACCTGTGCCTGAAGTGGTTGAGGTTAAACCAGAAGCACCTGAACCAGTCGTTGAACCAGTTAAGAAGGTAAAAGTTAAAAAAGTTAAGGTTGTTGAACCTGTAGTAGATGTTATTAAAGAAGAAGTTCTTAAAGTTGATTTACCACCTGTTGTTGAGGAAGTAGTAGTAAAGACAAAACCAAAAACCAAAGTAAAAAAAGTATAAATAAAGGGGCAACCCAAAGTATGAGTTCCCGAGCGGTCAAAGGGGCAGGTCTTAAGATCCTGTGTTAAATCTTCGTGGGTTCGAATCCCATCTCATACAATAAATTAAGATACTGTAGCTCAGTTGGTTAGAGCGTGAGACTGTTAATCTCAAGGCCGATGGTTCAATCCCATCCCGTATCGTGACATAATATTATGTATGTTATGCATAATATTATATAATGTATATTTTTAAAAACCTATGATATTCCAAATAGGGTAATTTGGTGGTAGTTCATTATTAGTACTCATAATAGATACTATATTATTATATTCATCTACTAATAAAGATTTAAGAGAAGTATCATTACTGTATTCACTAACTAATTGTTTAGTAAGATTACTGTATAATAATCTTTGTTCCGTTGATAATGCTAAAGGATTAATAATAAAATTATGTAAGCCTAAACGTTCAAGGGCTACAGGTTTAACAATATTAATATTTTGATTAGGATCGGGTTGATTCATTATTAATAATATATATAACTATCTTTTTATAATGAGTTTATCTTTTAAGGGTAAAATATGGTTCATTATCAAAAAGGTCTATAATATCAGGGTCATTATTAAACTGTATCATTAATTTTTTATAAATGATATGCTGCCTTACAAATTTATATATGGTATCCATATTACCGTTATAAAAAAAGTCATCCTCAAACTCTAAAAACCCCGCATCATGTTGATTAACCTTATCAACCATCATTTTTAAAATATCACCTTCTAAAAATCTAATATCATCCTCGTCATGATTAGATTTTAAAACATATGCTGCTACTAAATAAACATACATTGATTCTCTATAAAAATAATAGTCATGCATGTCTTTTTGTTTGATGGTATTCATCATATTAGTTAATACAGGTTTAGAGTCAATGAGTTTATCTACTTCATTCATAATTAAGGTATATACACTACTCATTAATATATATAATAAATAAACCTTTAAGTCATTTTTGATAATTTATATATATAAAGGATTATAATAATTTATATATAAAGGATTATAATATATCATGTTAATAATTCTATTTTGAATAACCCCCTTAATTTTATAGTTCTAAAAAATAAATCTATAAAATTAACTCTATCTTTTTTTACCCCTCTTTTTACCCCCTCCCCTTTTACTTAAAAATATATATAAACTATCTTTTTATTAATAGTC
>Ga0181343_1000631_pt1 | contig 14979 bp, 21 predicted proteins | sample Su13VDMLBSD_FD_130110 | JGI IMG/M metagenome (GOLD analysis project Ga0181343, IMG submission 130110) | Freshwater viral communities from Lake Michigan, USA - Su13.VD.MLB.S.D | ecosystem: Environmental > Aquatic > Freshwater > Lake | place: USA: Michigan | collected 2013-07-15 | reverse complement strand
GAGGCTAGAGCGGCAGTCACCTCACTCGGGTTGACCTTAAAGGCCAAACCAAAGGCCAAACCAAAGGCCAAACCAAAGGCCAAACCAGAGGCGAAACCAAGGGTAAAACCAAAGGCCAAACCAGATGCTGAACCAAGTTTCGAAAAACTCTCAAAGAGTGTGGTCGAAAAAGGGCTGGAGGAGATTGGTAATAAAACTGGATTGAGATATTGGTTGCAAGTCGGTCACGGAGCAGCGTTTATGCGCGACCCAGAAGAGCACCAAAAAATCCAAGCGATGAAACAAAGAGTCTTTGGCAGAAGAATGACAGGAACATCGGATCTTTTGTTTTACCATAGAGATCACGGCATCATCACACACCCTGCGACTGGCGAGATGTCCCACTACGAAATAATGCACAATCCTTCTCATTTGAGAAAAGGCAGCAATGTGGACAAGAAAATACGGGCAAAGGTGCAATCTGGCGGGTCCGACGCAATCCTCGGCACAGGAAGAATAGAACACCACGAAGGCGGCGGTGGCATCATATCCTTTGCAACCGAATTAGGAGATCCTGCACCAAGACATATCATAAGAACAATATCACGGGCCTATCCTAAACATACTATCACGGATGGGTTCGGTAAAGTGATCGAACAGAAAGAGGAAAATATGTCAATATCAAGAAAACACATCAGAGAAGTCATTCATCGTCTCATGGAGGCCAAGCGTTCTCTGAAAGGACAAAAGGGTCTACAACCATGGTCAACACCAAGTCCATATGAGGTTCATTCCGATTCACCCGTTGGTTCGACGAAAAAAGGTGCATCACATGAAGAACAAACTTCGGCGGCAAACATTCGATCAATGCAAGGTGTTATTGATCGAATCAGCAGCAGTATCAAATTTCATGAAAACAGAAGACCTGGTTGGAGCGACAGTTATGGTAATGTATCGCAAAAAGACATAGATCGCAAGTTGGCAGAACTTCGAAAGTTTCACAAACACTACACACAAAAGCAAGAGATCGCGGTCGCAAACCATAATGCAGGAAACTTCGAAGCAAACCGTGATCACTATACACTAACTGATCCTACTGGAGACTAATGAAAACCTTTCTTCAATACATCACCGAAGAACCTGTCCTTGAATATCACGACGACACATATTATCAAGAGTCTCCTGCCGGCACTGCGCGCATGGGCAAGATCGGTCCATATGAGATTCGTCACCGCTACAAGAGTGGTTACGGAATAGTCCACATCATGCACAATGGCGAATCGGTCGGTCATGTTCCATATGGTATGCACAGGGGACATATCATTCCACACGGTCCTTCCTTACATCCAGATCATAGAGGCAAGAAGTCATTGGTGAAGGGTCTGATGTCGAGAACATATATGATGTTGGCAGACAAGACAGGAAAGACAATAAGAAGCGATGATGCACAGACAAAGGGTGGTCGTCACATCTGGCGGCAACTCGCGGCAAAGAAGAGGGTAGAGTTCTCGGATGAAGGTCTGCACAGAGATAAAATGGTGGCAAGTTTGATTGCAGGAAGAGAACCAAGAATTCCTAGACAACCATATGATCCCGAGCAACACGAAAAACGAGCATATGGAAAGAGAACAGGATTTATGGTTCAACTGTATCTAAAACCAAGAAAACCAAAAACAAAAAAGAAATAAATACAAAAAACAGGAGTCAATTTATGAATCATTTAGCAGAAACAGCAAAACACTACGCCAACTTGGCCGAACAATACCGCACGGAGTTGGCCGAAGAGCAACAACTCAACGAAGACCTTCTCGGTCTGGTTGATGCTCTTTGTGAAGAACTTGATATTGATGTAGAGGATTTGTTGGAGATGGCTTTGACAAAGGCCGCATACGAAAAAAGAAGAAAGATGGAAGATGATCTTATTGCCCAAGACCACAAGGGATCATATGATTATCAAAATCAAACACACGATTTACTGAGATCCGACAAAGTTCACGACGAGACAGGAAAAGTCGTACACAGGGGAGCAAGGGGTCTTGGTTGGTCAGCAACCGCAAGAGATCCTAGTGACGAAGATGTAAACAAAGTTCAGGGTATCGTCGGTAAGGTTGGTCATATTGTTGCCGCACCAGATGATCCAGACTACGCAACTTATTCAGACGATATTAAGAGCACAGACCAGCATCCAGTTTACAGAAGAATTCTAAAGCCAGCAAAACCAAAAAAAGCACCAGCACCAAAGACAGTTAGTAAAAGTGCCAGCACTACTATAGGTCGCTTCAGTAGTGCTTCAAAGAAGAAGAAGAGATGAACTGGCTACACTCCATCACTCTCGCGTATCTACAGGAAAGAACACTTGAGACATTGGCCAAGAAGCACGATGTCTCGGTGGAAGACCTGAAGAAGCAACTTGAGATGGGTGTGGAGGTCGAGAAAGAACACACGGACGACGAAGACAAGGCCAGAAGCATAGCGATGGATCACTTGGAGGAAGTCCCAGACTACTACAGCAAACTCAAGAAATATGTCGAACCAAAAAAGAAGGAAAGCAAATGAGTTACACAAACAACTGGACACAAATTATTCGTCAACTTATGGTGGAAAGCCACACAAAACAAGAGTTGATGAAACTCTCCAATGCTGAATTGAAGAAACTTCATGGTGAATATACGGACAAGGGTGATGAAGATTCTGTAAAGGAAGCAAAGGTCATCAAGGACATTCTCGATGAGCGTGGCGACGATAAGAAAGAAGTAAGTGAAGGTAATATAAAAGGTAAGATAAAAGAGGTAGTAAAGAAAGTAGTAAAAAAAGGTAAGAAGATTGCAGGAAAAGTAGGTCAAACTATTATTGATGATCAAAGGGCAAAAGGTATATTCGATCAATCAAAATATTAAAAAGAAACCCCGCAGAAATGCGGGGTTTTTCTTTGTCTACATAGAACTTTGGAGGAAATTCTATGGGACCTTTGGTTTCTTTTGTTGTTTTTGCTTTGGTTGTGATTGTTGCTTCTCTGTACTTCTATCACCATATATTTGAGGAGTAGGAGTAGTATTTCCTGCTAGTGGATCTACCTGACCTGGTGTATCCGCCACATATCTTTTACGAAGTTCGTGGGTTCCCCAATATCCTGCGCCTGGTGGTTCGTGTATATAATCTTTGAAACTTTTCATACCTAAATAGTATTTAGTAAATGTATACATTAAGGAAATATGTAATGTTTGATTATAATCCTTTCAGAGAAGTTCACAAAATCAAAGAAGAAAGAACATCATTTGTTTTCAAGACAAAAGACGATGTGTTGAAGCACTGGAATCTTGTCCCTATTGGTGATGGACAGTATCAACACGCAACAAAAACTGGTAAGATATTTTCAGAAGACGATCTAGAACATATGGTAAATCACGGAGTAATTCCGCCAACAAAAAGAGGACAAGATGAATAAGAAACTAATCAAAGAAGGCGCAGAGAAGGCACTTGCCGCAGAACACGGTTATGATGTATACAGTGGGGGAAAGTGGTACAAGACTGAACAAGATGCGAAAGCAGGAAAAGGCGGACTAACCAGCGATCAACTTTGGAATAAGTTTGGTTCAAATACACACTCCGAAGAAGTTGAATATGATGGTGAAGAACTTGAAGAAAGTGGTCGTTTTACACCAAGTTCACCTTTTACAAATAGAAATCAAAGCAGATCATCTCTCTCAAGAGGCTATAAAGCAAGAGGGATGGAAGGTGGTTTGCCAGGACCAGACAACTCTCCATATGGGAGAGCAAGAATGCGCGGCAAAGATCTTGAAGGAAAGATGAAGATAATCAAGGCAAGAGATAGAGCAATGAATACAATGTTTGCCCGTGAATTTGGTGAGTCTTTTGATCTTTTCCCAAAGAGCGACGATAGATTGCTCCGCGAACATATTCGTGCAGAGTATGAAGCACGCGGCATCTATCCAACGGCAAGAGAAGTCCAAGAGACATACAATCAAGTTATGAGTTTGTTTGAAAAAACAGCAGAGGAAGAAAGAATAGAAGCACATAAGGCAAGAAGAGGAAAACCAACAAAGATTTCACCTTCTTCTCCAGCAAGACAACAATCTGATGTAGAAATAAGAACAAGAAAGTCTGGTATTAAATCCACAGATGTAATTGATATGATGAACAAGTTGAGAAAGACAAATAGATGAAGAAGTTCTGTGATTTTCTTTCAGAAGCAAAGAAGAAGGCAGAGAAACCAAAGATACTAAAGCGTCTGGAAAGTCAACTTGCAGACAAAGGATTTAGTGCTGGTTCTGCCGCTGCTATTGCTCGTTCCACTCTTCAGAAGTCTGGATCTCTTAAGAAAGGCTCACAGAAACTGACCAGGAAGGGAAAGAAGCGTCAGAAGATGGGTGCTGCTGGTCGTGCAAAGGATCGTGCGGCAAAGAAATCTGGTCGTAAAGCATCGGAGTACAAGTACAATCCAAGAAACAATCAAGCGACGCTCAGAGAAAGCATAAACTTCGACGGACTTCTCACCGAAACCCGTCACATCTTCTCCGACTTTGACGAGACATTGGCAACTGACAATGCAAGAGTAAAGATTGGCAGCAAATCACTAAGTGCTGCTGAGTTTTCTTCATATAAACCAGAACCAGACGATCCCAAACCAGATTTCTCAGAATTCTCCAGAACCAATCAGCCAGTTGTAAAGAAAAAACACTTCTCTTTCAAAGTGTTCAAGAACGCTGCAAGAAAACTGGCAAGAAGAAAAGAAGCAGGAGAGAAGGATCTACCTGTTCTGGGAATCATAACCGCAAGACCGAAAGAAGTAACACCACACATTCGCCAGTGGTTGAAAGACAATGGCGTACATAACGCAGAAGATATTCATATTCATGCGGTCGGTTCCACGGATCCACAAGCAAAGGTCGAAGCATTGCGAACTCATATACACTCTGGTTCTATAAGACCAGGAGATCAGGTTCATTTCTTCGATGATCATCATCCAAATGTGGAAGCGATTGCCGCGATGCGTCAAGATCACCCAAATATAAATATTAGATCAGTTCATGTTGGCCCACAAAGAAAGAAAGGCAAGTAGTCATGCATCTATCAAGAGACACAAACAAAACTTTAAATGAATCAATTCATAACATACTATCACCACAATATCTGTCCGAAGAAGAATTCGACGCAGTGCATGATGAATTTATTCAAATTTTATCTGAAAATTATACAATAGAAGAAATAGAACAGTTCACAGAAGAGGAATTGATAGAAGGATTTATGGAAACTTTGGGCGCAGGATTAGGAAGATTGAAAACAAGTATCGGAAAAGGTGTAAAAGATTTTAAAGCAGGATACGAAAGAGGAAGATACGGAAAACCCAAGGAAGAACCTAAACCAGAGACATCGACAACAGCAGAAGAACCAACAGAAGAACCAACAGAACCAAGAAGAACTAAATTAACTCCAAGACAAATAAAAGCGATCAGAAACTCACCAGAAGCAGTTAGGAAAAGTACAACAAGACAAATAGCAAAATCAACTTCATCAAAAGATCCGTTAAGTATGTCTTTGGTGAAAAGACTTCAGGCTAAGGGAGTTATAAGTTCCTCTGGTGCAGTGGATCCTAGAGCAAAAGCAGCAGCATCTAGAGAAGTTTCTAGATTGGGAACAAAAATATCATCAGACACAGAAGCAGCAAAAGCAAAAGCAGCAGCAGCAAAAGAAAAAGCGGGCGACGAATCTCTCAGAGTCAAAAGAGGTGCAGCATACGATAAGTGTGTAAAGAGGGGTGGAGACGAAAAGAAATGTATGAAATATGCTTCAAGTATAATGGCATCAAAAGAATACTATAGCGATTTACGAAAAAGATTACTAGAAAACTACAAAAAATAACAGAACACCCCCGAGAAATCGGGGGTTTTCAATTACCTAAATATACAAAAGGTGATTTTATGCAAAGAAAAAAACATCCAAGAGATTCTCGTAAATTTAAAAGAGAAAGACATAGACTTGCTATGGCTAACTTTCAAGGAATTAAAAACTTAATTAATGACGCTGATACTGAAATGAATACCGAAAACAAAACTTATTTTAACTTAATGTCTACTCTGTCGAATTTGGACGAAGATGCACAGGTGAGAAATTACTCACCACAAGCACTTGGTCGAAAACGAAATATGTTTTTGAATTCTCTTGCTTTGGATGATAGAGAATTTTCTGAATGGGTTCAAAATCGTTTATATCGTATTGCATATGACAATAAGCGTTCTATGTCTGATTTCACGCCAAAAGATATAGAAATAGGTTTAGCAAAGTGGGAAGGTATACTCAGAAATGGTGATCCAGGCTTTGGTAAATATCAGTCACAGTTCACCGCATATAAACAAAGATTTATAAAAGTTGCATCGTCCATATTAGCAGGAGAAGTGTCTGGCAGAGGATCGAAAGGTGTTGCACCACATCATGCACCATCATTGTCTCCATCGGGTGAACCAGTATCTGCGGGTATGCTTAAGTATCAAGGCAAGGGCGGAGCAGTTGATCCTGAAATGGGCGCATCTCTCTCCAAGGGTGGTTCTGGTGTAGATCCTGAAACTCAAATAACACCAGAAGAAGATTCGGTTGCTAATCTTATTGCGGATATGGAAAAAGCAATCAAGTTTAAAGATAAGCAATTTATGGGCCATGTCGAGGACAAACTTCTCAACAACGAGATAGATCCAACACAAATCAACCAAGCAGAACTTGAAAAAAGATTAGATGATGACTTTCAAAATCTTCTAGACTCAATACCATCAGACTCAATAATAAATGAGCAAGAAAAAGAAATAGAAGAAATATACGGTCAATACAAAGAAAGATTCTTAAGCACTGCTTCTAAGATGTTGTCGAAGACAACCAAAAAGGTTGAGAAGGCGTCAAAGAAAGAGGCATCGAAAGCAAAGGCCGCGGCAGGTGCAAAAGCGGCAGATTATGAAGCCGCTCTATCTTTAGGAATGACAACATTTACTGGACAAGATCTAGAATCTACAGGAATGGACGAGAGTCATGTTGCTCTAATGAGAAAGAACCCAGAACTCTATGCCGCTGGTAAGAGAATGGCAAGTACGATTGTGAGTATGCATCCAGAATTAAAGGGTTCTATGGTAAAATGGATGGGTAAGGAAACAAGCACAGATGAACAGCATCCTAATTGGGAAGGCACAGATGCAACTTCCAAAACAGATGTTATGTTTGATTTGGGTGATAAGAAAGTAAAATTCAAGAATGGTAAATTTGTTCGTTGTGGTCCAAAAGACAAAGATGAAAATTGTACATCTAAAATTAAAATGTCTATGAAAATAGGCGATTCTCAGTTGTCATCTGGTGGTGATAAAGAAACAATGTCGATGTTCAATCGAACTTTGGAGAACTTAAGAGGAAAAGATTTTGATTTATCCGATCCTGTTAAACTATCTCATCGTTTGATTGCTGATGGTGTTGATCCGAAAGAAGCAAAACAAAGAGCACGAGCAATAATAGATAAGACAAAAACACTCGAAGAAGGTTTCAGAAGTATGATGACTTTCCACACATACAAGGGAAATGTGGGACATTATCAAAAAGACGGTCCTTATGAAAAGATGACAGATAAAGAATTTAAGAATACAAAGAAACTGGTAGATGATGCTGATCGTTTTGCTAGAGAAGTGACAAAGCATGTCGAGGAAATGGCACAATTATTCCCTTCATTCGTTTCTGAAATGGTTTATGTTGCAATGACAGGTGATGGTAAATTCAAAGAAGGTTCAGATAGACAAGCAAACTTCTTGATTTCGAGTGATCACTCAGGTGATAAAGTCGTAATACTTCCCGCTTCTCGTGACCTTGCTTCGAAACTTGCAGATAGTGTACAGTTAGTAACTCGCGCAAAATCATCAAGTGTTAAGTCAAAGAAAGATCCACTCATAGAGAAATATTTGGCAAAAGGTATGTCTAAAGAAGAAGCAGAAAAGAAAGCGTCTTTAGAATCACCATATAGAGTCTGGCAAGTTGTCAGAATTCTAGCAACAAGAAAAGCGCAACAAATTATCTCAAGTCCAGAAGTTGCCGCTCAAGTTCTTCAAAACAGCAAACTAATCAGTTTCGTTATGAATATGAAACTCTTGACAGAACAAGAACAAGAAGAACAGGTAGAGGATATTCTACTCCCAGAAGAAAGAGAATACCTCGATGCTGCCACAGAATATGCGTTCAGTTCTTTCTCAAATATGATTAAGTTCTTCGGAATAGAATTCAATCAAGTCCAAAGTACAGATTATAATCTATACAATATGTTTGCAGCAGAACAACCTATAGATATGAAATCCCAAATAAATAACAGAGTAGATGTGAATAATCAAATTGGTGATGAAATTCAACAAAGTAGATTACAAAAAGAATCGTTTACATTCTATGAAATGCGGAGCAAACTAAAGGAGATTTTTAATTTATGAAGCGTAATGTCGTACTGTTAAATGCTTCCTGTGAAGTAATTAATGTGATTGAGTGGTTCAAAGCGGTCAAGTTAATCATGGCAGGAAAGGCAGTAAAATCATACAACTGCCAGCAACTATACGAAATACAGACGACATCGGGTGTATATCATCTTCCGAACTCAATAACCCTCATAAATTATGTAAGAATACCTTTTAGAAAAGTTTCGTTGACAAGAAAGAACATATTTTTTAGAGACAATTATACTTGTCAATACTGTGGTGAAAGAAATATAAAGAAAATGACTTTAGATCATGTTGTCCCAAGAAGTCGTGATGGAGGCAATACTTGGGAAAATTTAGTGACTTGTTGTAGAAGATGTAATGTCAAGAAACGAGATAGAACACCAGAAGAAGCAAAAATGAACTTGCTTCGAAAACCAGAAAGATTGAAGAAAGATATAACTTTTTCCGAAGTAGAAAAAATATTGCAAGGAGATATAGATGAAAACTAGTGACGAATCAAGTTACACTTACATAGAACAAATAACTCCAGGCAATACTATTTTGGACTACAAAGCAATCTACGCAACCACTTCAACTACTTTGGCAGATACATCTGTAATAACTGGAACATCTTGGGAAAAAGACGAAAACGGTGATTATAAAAGTATGACTTGTTTTTTTGATTTGACAAGATTTACTAAAAGAAATGAATTGATGCAAATATCTTTCAGAACAATAACATCAACAAGTACAAATATAACAGTTTACGGACTAAGATAAGGAATCAAAAATGAAAACTAGCGATCCAGCAGCATATTCTTACATAGAACAAATAACACCAAGTGCAAATACTATTTTGTCCATTAGAGGTTTATTGATTACACACACAACAACTGCGGCAGTAACAATAACGGGCACATCTTGGGAACAAAATTCAAGTGGCTATAAAACTGTAACATTTGTAGTAAATCTGAATTCCACTTCACAATTAAGTTTTCTTTTACCAATAAGCCTAAGAACTATAACTAGCGTTTCCGCAGGCACAGTATACGGAATGAGATAATGAAGACATTTATTCTATTTCTCGCAGAACAAGCAAAGAAAGTCAAAAAAGAACTAACAGGCCACTTACAACATTTGGCTGATTATTTGTTCTATGGTGAAAAAGAAACAGACACCAAAAAGGGTCTGGATGTAGATCCTAGTAGAGCAATCAGACATATGGAGTCTGTACATCACCGCTTCAAGAAAGGCAAAACCAAGAAAGGTCACCAACTGACTCTCAAGGTAGATGGTGGTATGAGTATTGCTGCTGGTGTGGATCACAACGGAAATCACTTCGTTGGTTATAAAGGAATAGATGGTTCTGAACATCCAAACGCGTTCAAGTCAGAAAAGCAGATCCATGAATACGCTAAAGCAAACAACAAACCACATTTTATCAGGGAAATGGTTCCACTGATGAGACATGTCAAGAAAATGAATCTACAGCGTGGCGAAGCCATCCAAGGAGATATTGTACACAACGCAGAATCTCACGAAGGACACGCACAACCAAATACCATCAAGTATAAGATGAAGAAGGGTGTAAATCTGTCTTTAGCAATTCACTCACAGCATAAACTAGACAAAGACGGAAAATTCGTAAAACAAACAAATTACGCAGACACTAAGAGATTTTCTGGTCAAGGCAGGCATATACCAGATTTGGCTATGGATGAAAGAGTTAAACTAGATCTTCACAAAGACAGAGATGCGAAGATAAAGCATCATATAGAGTCTGCAAAGAAAGCACTCACACCAGAAACTGCTAAATTTGCCAAATCCATAATTCATGGAGATACAACTCATAAGAAGTTCTTCGAGTTCCTACAACAATACTCCAACCACGAAGCAAGAACAAGTGGTTCCAGAGATGTGGACAGATTGAGAAAATATGTTGATGGACATAAAGATGCCTATATGAACAAATCTGCACAAAAGAAACTAGCACCAAAAAGCCACGATGCACTCAGACAGGGATTACATGATGCTATTAACAAGAACGAGCATCATCTTCACAATTTGTTCTCTGCACATAATCACATTACCCAAGCAAGCAATCATCTACTTGATCAATTAGAGAGTCACCACGATCAATTCGATATTCATCTCCACTCCGACAGTCCTTACAAGAGACACGAAGGTCTGGTTTCAAGCGATAAAGAGAAAAAAGGTAGAAACAAGGGTGACGAGATTCAGGCCAAATTGACCAGACAGGGATCAGATGGGTTCTCAAAAGCAAATGAAGACAACAAACTCACCAGATTCGGTCCCAAACAAGAACAATCCTAAATACAAAAAAGGAGCATCGAATGGGATGTAACTGCGGTAAACCAAAGCCAAAACCAAAACCAAAAAAGTGAGGTTAATATAATGAACAGACAAACATTGATGGACAATTTTAAAGAAAAATTTGGCGGAGAATATGTCAGGGAAAATGGACGATGGTATTGGAAGAAAGATAATGAAAAAAATCTAGTGTCCAATTCTTGGTTAATGTATATGTTAAAAAATACACCAAAACAGGAGGTTCCACCATATGAAGTTTCGGAATACACGCACAAAACTTTGGTTGAAGATACAGGAAACGAAACATCTGTGGAAGAACAAGAACCCGAGAATGAAACCGCAGAATTGTCCGAAGAGGAATTGAAGAAAGAATTACAAAGACAGAAGAGAAGAGAAAGAAGAGCAAAGAAAAAGTTAAAAGAACAGAAAGAAAATGAACAGTAACTCATACGATCTAATATCTGAAAGTCGCAAAGTATACGCTAGAAGTATTCTTTGCGAACAGGTTTCTCGTTATGTTACAGAAACACTTATACACATAGAATCTAATCTTGGCAGAGAACTTGATCAAGATGAGATAGAAAACATTCTTATTCACTTAACCGATGAAAACAATATTTGAAGTTTTATTAGAAGCAAAAGTTGCAACAAAGAAGGCTTTTCTGATCACAGGAGCCTTCAATCCATATACACATGGTCACGAAGAGGTTGCCAGAACAGCAGCCCATCATGCTTCCTCTTCGGGATATACTCATTTTTATCACGGTCTGGGAGCATCCGAAAATGTATCAGATGCTCCTTTATCCTTTAAGCAAAAAGAAAAGATCGTAAAGGGTTCTCATAAGCACATAGCAGGGAATCTACCAAAAGAACATAAGGGTAAATTGAAGTACGGAATTGTTCCGCAAAAATCTTCTGTAAGTCCTTTTCACCAGTTAGTTCATTTAATCGAGAAAGAAGGACACAATCATATAACTGTTGCTCTAGGCCCAGATCAAATGGCATCTGAGGGCGGTAAACCATCATTAAAACAAAGTATAGAGAGTCACATAAACAAACATAAAGGTATTCTCGGTTCTGATGGTAAAACAGTACATAAAATTAAGATAGATTTTCACTCTTTGGCCTCAAAGAGGAACGAGGAAAAACTATCCATAGATCAACAAAGAAAACTGATCAAAGATGGTAGAATGCCAGTAGAGCACGCAAAAGCAGGAAGAATGCGAGAAGCAATACTTGCTGGTGCGGATGATGTTGCTCATGCACATATGCCAGAATCTGTTCGTGCAGCAGGAATTCATAAACAATATGCAAGTATACTCAGAAAACAGTTTAAGGAAGTAGTTCCAAAGAACGAAGAGAAACTTAGAATTGCAAGAAACGCCAGAGCAAAAGAATTACGAGATGCGAAGAAAGCAGCAAAAGTCAAAGAAAGTATTCTGCCAGATCCGATTCTGGACACCATTCTTGAGATGTTCCTTACCGAAAAAGAAAGCAAGGAAACTCGTCGCAAGCGTGATCGTAGAATGTACGGACACGGTAAATCACTCAGCGAACTGACACCAAAACAGCGTCTAAATCGCAAGAAAAAGAGCAAAAGAACTGTTGCCAGAAGAAGAGCCAATCGTGAAGGTAGAACCAAGAAAGGTGACACTTCCGTAGAACTGGATCACAAGAACGGTAATGCTATGGATAATGGAAAAGACAACCTAAGAGTTGTTTCGAGACATCATAATAGATCTAGAAACAATAATAAGAATCACTAAATAAGTTAGAGGTTTTATATGAAAAAGTTTCAAGAACTATCACAACAATTGAACGAGTTGAGCAAGAAGACTCTTGGTTCCTACATCAACAAGTCAATGAAAGATTATGGTGACTTGTCTGCTTACAAGGAGGTGGTGGGATCTGGTCTTTCAGATGAAGCAGAACGGAAGATGAAAAATAGAAAACGCGGAGTCAAGCGTGCTACCGCTATTCTAACCAAAGAAGATGTTGGGCTTGCAGAGGGTAAGGAAAACATGGCCTGTAATAAGCCTACTCGTTCTTCTAAGGCCGGAAAAAAGATGATGGTAAAAGCCTGCGAAGGTGGTAAAGAGAGACTTGTTCATTTCGGAGCATCTGGGTACGGACACAACTACAGTCCAGCCGCTCGTAAATCTTTCAGAGCAAGACACAAGTGTGGACAAAAGAAATCAAAACTATCCGCTCAATACTGGGCGTGCAGAAAACTATGGTCAGGACCAAAAGGATCAAAGAAATCTTGTCCACCAGGCAGAAAATGCAAATACTGAAAAGGAAACAAAGATGGAATACAATAGACTTAAGAAAGCATTAAAAGAGCAAGCAGCAAATTCATCTTATACAGATGTTGATGGTGGTAGTTCACTTACTAGTGGATCCTACGCCCCCTTTCAAGTTGAAAAACCAGAAGTATTGAATCAAATCAATACATTTCTCAAAGCATTTTCTCTGGAAAGATACGAAGATCCAAAGAACGCTTTGGTGCTGCTCAGAACCAAACTAAACACTCTTGGACTCGATTTTCCTTATGACGGCAGAAGACCTCTGAGTCCAAAAGAAGTATTCTATCTAACTCAATTTGGTGGTCGTCAAGGAATGAATGACAAGGGAGAATATTTTACCGACTGTGGAATCACAAACAGAACTGGTGGTAAATCTCTAGAACTTCATGTGGAGATTTCTTCTATAAACCCAGACGGAACAGCAATGGGTCCTTATTACATACTAGGTAAACTACAATATGGCAACGGAATGAGTGTCACTACAAAGGATCTTGAGCCTGGAACTAGTATTGCTGCTGATAGTTTAAAAAAAAAGTGACTGAAGAGAAAGACGCTTGTTACTATACCGTAAAAGCGAGTTATGATGTGTTCCCTTCAGCATATGCAAGCGGTCAAATATCACAGTGCAGAAAAGGTAAGGGATGGGCAGCAAAGAAGGCAAGAAAGAAGCATAAGAGACATAAAAAACATAAGAAAGATTAAGAATGGAATTCGTGAAATTGAATGATGATAATTATATAATTTATGCTATGAAGCATTATGATAATCCTCAGTGTACAAACATAGAGGAATTTCACGAAGATATGAATAGAATAAAGTATCTAAAAAGATTGTTGAGAAAATATAAAAGCACAGGAATGTTGAGAGAACGACTTATACTGAATCATATAATAATTCTTTACAATATATTTGGAATAGAACCAGCGACAAGATTATTGTTTAGTAGAATAGAAGAAGAACTACACCCATACTTAAAGACTTTCATAGTATTTCTAAACAACTTGCCAGATAGAATCCCTGATTGCGATTTAGTTTCGATTCCAATGGACACAAGAATTATAGGAAAACTGAGAAAAATAAAATGAAAGAACTTTCCGAAAACATCAGAAGATGGTTCAAAGAAAAATGGACTGCACAAGATGGCAGTCCTTGTGGTTCCTATAAAGGTAGAGGAAGAGTAAAGTGTCGTCCATCTAAAAGAGTAAGCGGTAAGACTGCCCAGACTTGGGGAGAGATGTCTAAGCACGAAAAGAAAAAAGCGGTAAGATTGAAGCAACGCGCTCACAAAAAAGGACATCAGTTCAGCAGTCACAAGTCTGGAAAGACCTGGAAAGGTCGCAAGTATAGTCCAAAAAAGAAACTAAGAGAAGGTGTAGAAGTCGATAGAGGTTTTCTAAAAACCTTTATGCTCGATGCTATTAAAAATCCTAGAAAGTTCTACGCTTTACTAACACTTTCTGGCATGAAAGCATCTGAAGCAACCAGAATTGTATACAATTTAAAACACCCAAGATTAACATCTTCTAGTTTTGAAACCAAAATGAGAATGTTAGGTCTTCTACAGAACATCATAGAACTAATAACTCACGATAGAATTCTTTATTCAAGACTCAGGGCACTAGCAAATAGCGGAGAACTAGAACATCTAGGTAAAGATATTGTTTCTACCTCTTCCTATAGACAAAAAATGAGATCTAAAAAATTAGATTTCTCTGAAGAAGGTATGAGCGTTGGTGCTGGTCAAATAGCAGGAATGCCTACTGCGGATACAGAACCTCCAGTTCATCCTTATTTGATGAAACTTAGAAGTATATTAATGAGGAGAAAGAAACCAAAAGGCGGATCATCTCCAAATCCAGTATTATTCAATTAAGGAGTAAACATGCCGTTAGAATTACTATCTCTTATTGGTGGAT
>Ga0181343_1000627_pt1 | contig 15019 bp, 19 predicted proteins | sample Su13VDMLBSD_FD_130110 | JGI IMG/M metagenome (GOLD analysis project Ga0181343, IMG submission 130110) | Freshwater viral communities from Lake Michigan, USA - Su13.VD.MLB.S.D | ecosystem: Environmental > Aquatic > Freshwater > Lake | place: USA: Michigan | collected 2013-07-15 | reverse complement strand
GATCTAATTCTGTTTAGAAACTATCCTGATCAGGGTTCTGAATTAGACTCTTTCTCTAAGTTTGAATCTGTGGATAGCTACTTCCAGCTTCAAGAAAAGACTCTTTTTGAAGACTTCCTTAAGTCTTTAAGAGCAGCCGTAGATACTGGAATATCATTGCTCGTAACAAATCCACAGCTTGCAATCGATCTTGAGATTATTGATCGTGTTGAGATAATCCCAGATCTAGGTGAACAAGTTGCAAGCAGATCAGACGTATATGCTCAAAATAAGCTTGCATCAACAACTGGCTCAAACTATAGAACTAACAATGACGCTGGTTCAGAAGACACATTGTTCTACTTTGCAGACACATACAAGAATAATAGACATAGACTTGTAAACGAAGTTGATGGATTAACAACTATTCCTTCATACATCTGGAAAGAAACTATCTATTACAACAGCGACGGAGCTGTTGATTTTGCTGGCAACGATAGATGGTGGAACAAGTATGACTATAAGTCAAACGGAATTCAAATTGGCGATGAGTTCATGATTTCTACAAACAATGTTAACTTGGACAAGGTAATATATCAAGCTGTTCCTTTTGCAAATATTAAGAGCGGAAAGCCATTGACAGCTTTTGCATCAACAACAAACCAAAATGGAATAGATGTACTAAACCCTTACAGAAACCACGCAACATCAATTGTTCTAGAGCCTGGCGATGTACTAGCTGGTAAGCAGATTGGTGGAAAGATATTCGTATCCTTCACAGAAACTCTGCAAAAGGTTGGAAATTACGATACACCTAGAGAGTACGGTCAGATAGATCTCAATACTGATGAAAGAATTAATTTCGCTTATCAGCAAGGGGCAATCACATTATCTGAAAGAAACTCCTACATTGCAAGCACAAGAACAAATCTAGATAGACAATTAGAAGCTGGAACTATTACGCAACAGCAATACAATGGTCGTGTATATTGGAGCGATAATGGAGACAATATCCTAAGCGCAATTCAGTATGGAAATACTCAAGAGGTTGTTGCTGAAGGAAGTCCTACAGCTACAGGAGAAAGAAATGCTCCTCTTAATAAGTATGCCCTAAAGCCAAACCAAAGTACTGTACAAAACTTTAGCAGCAGTGGCCCTTGGTTTACAGTAAGCTGGGGTTACACTACACCTAGAGTTAACATTTGGGTTCCAAATATTAACGTAAGAGCATTTAACTGGCTCTACAATAGAGAGTTCTTGGAAGGCAAGGTACAGTCACACACTGCACAAAGAGTATCTGCTCTGATGGTAAATCCAGCAGTATCTGCAGACACAGAGAGAACTGTAAATGTTCAGGCAATGCTCTCAAATGCTACAATTACTCAAGGCGCATATTCAAATGACAGATCTATAGCTTCTCTACCATTTGAGGCATCTGCCAGAATGATAGATCGTGTCAAGAGTATACCTGTCTTGCCAATGACAGCAAGTGCAGTATTTAGAGAATCAATTAGGGTTCTGACCTCATCAGTAGACGAAGTTGTACTTTATGTCTACCACGAGGACCCAGTACTATATTTACGAGAGGAAGTAATTAAATGATAAGTCAATATTGGTTAGATCAAATTCCAGCTAGGCCTTTGTCTATTCAGGTTAAGAATCAGGATGGGACAGACATGAACCTCTCTGCTTATACTGATATCACAGCAACGCTAATAGGAACTAACAATGAAGAAATAAGCCTGGAGGGTGCAGTAATAGACAGAACAAATGCCCAGATAGGTAAGATTATATTTAGATGGCCAACAGGAAGAAGCCTGTTTGAATACGTAGGAGACTATGTATTTCAGCTAGAACTTACTGGAAGTTCAGCTAAAGACTTTACAAGCACCCACACTTTTAGAGTGCGTGAATTAGGAGGGAGAAATAGATAATGTTTAGCACAATTAACAGCGTAAAAGAATACACAAACTCGGATGTCACCCTTGATCTGATCAAGAGAGCACAAGGGGTAGTAGAAATCTTTATAGGCAAAGATGAAATTGATGTAGTCAATCCTAATGACCTCCTGCTTCTAGACAAGATCACAGCTTACCAGGCAGCATACATGCTAGAAAATGAAGAGATTGTATTTAAGCAAATAGCATCCTTGAGCACAGGCTCTGGCGATTCTATTCAGAACTACAACTCAGCCATGTTTGCGCCATTTATGGCACCTTTGGCAGTACTAGCAAGCGCTGGCTTAAGCTTTAAAAGAGGAAGAAGCATCCGTACTGGAAGAATCTTCCAGCTACCAGCAAGAATAGATTGGAAGAGATACTAAGATGAAAGCAAACACCACGAAGGAATATCCATTTGTTGGAGACTATTACAGATACACAATTCAGACTTCTGCGGACGGAACAGTCTCAAATAGAGTCTACGCCCTTATCCCAGAAACTGTTGCTTTAAGAGTATCAGTAAACCTTCTTGGTGATCTTGTTATTGAGAGCCAGACCAAGATGCAGTTAAATGGCTATTTGAAGAACATCAGAGATAGAAATAATGATGAGATTTACACAGGCGGAACCTGGCAAATATTCCAGACTGCTCCTTTACTTAACGGAATACATGTGAGGGATGGCTATAAGTATCGTGCAAATATAATCGAAGGCCAAGTATAGTGGGTCAATACAGATTTGACATAACCGAAAAGGTTATAGATTTTGCTTACAAATCTATAAAAGATATGCCTGGCAATAATGGACAAGAAGTTCTTGTAAAAAGATTGCCAGATGATGCTCAGGGCAAAGTTGAAGTAATAGTTACAACAGTCGCAATTCCAATTAGAGGAACAGAAGTTGAAGTTCCAACAGATATAAAAGCTGAAGGTGAAATAGTTTGGAAATCAAATCACCCAGATGCTATTGAAATAATCATAAATAGAGCAGAAGAATACGTAGATATGTTTATAGAAAGATCAGAATTAGCTGGCCCATGGGAACTAGAAGATGCAATTGAAACTGGGAACTGGAAGGTAGTAGGCTGGGATCAATGAGTACATTTCAATTAATATTAGCAATAGTTGGCGGGATCATAAGTATCCAAATACAATTAGTTCTATTAGTAAAATGGCTAACTAAACATTACCTAAGCGAACTTATCCCAAACTCAGGAACATCTCTCAAAGACCAAATTACCAGACTTGAAGCCAAGCAGCATGAGATATATGTCCACTTCATGAACAAAGATAAGTAGTTGACATAGGAGTTTTGTTATAATATAATAGGTTCATGGAGGCAAGAATGAACAGTTTCGAGTATCAGGATGCTATTTTGGCATCAGATTTATCAGCAAATGCCAAGCTTACTGCCTTGGCTATATCTTATCATTACAACTGGAAAGAGGCAACAGAGTCCTTTCCAAGTATATCTACCTTAGTAGCTAGAACCAGTTTATCTAGGGCTACAATTCATAGAGCCAAGATTGAATTAATATCCAGGGGCTTTCTTGTATCAACTAGAAGGTACAACCAAAGCAACCTATATCTCCCTGTGATACCTACCCAGTGTCAGTCTGAGACCTTGGTAGTCTCACACAGAAGAACTAACAATGAATATAACTATGAATATAACAATGAAATAAAAGAAGAGGATTCTAACGAATCCTTAGATACAAATAATAACTTTTCTCTGGAAGATGAGAAGATTTGGGAGATGTTCAGATGAAGAAAGAGATAACCCCGCCGACGCCGCTGGAGGATGCAATCAAGTCATTGGAAGGCGCAATTGAAAGCCTGGATGAGATGATTAAGACTATGCAAGAAAGTCAAGAATTACTTCGGGAGCTGACATCGCCTCCGAAGCCTATTGGATGGATGGAAACAAATGAGTAGACAAGGTGGAGCAACCATTAGAAGACTATGCGGTTGCGGTAATTTAACCATGAGCAAAGGCAAGGATCCAAAGGGGCAGACTAGATATGCTTCTAGATGCTGGAGCTGTTCAAGATTTGGACGGCGGGAAAAGAAATCCTACTGTGAACTATGTAACTTTATAGCCGTAGACCCAGTACAATTAGATGTAGATCATATTGATAACAACCCTTCAAATAATGATAAGTCTAACCTTCAGACCCTATGTGCAAATTGCCATAGATTAAAGACAAAGCAGAATTTAGATTGGAATAAGAATCATGAAAACGTGTAGTTCATGCAAGCAAGAGAAACCTCTAGATGAATATTACAATGCAAACAATAAGAAAAACAAACAGTCCATGTGCATCCTTTGCTACAAGGGCTATCTAAAGGCCTGGAGAGAGTCTAGGAAGGCTCAACCACAGTCAGTCATAGTAACGAGTAAGGTCTGTAATGATTGTGGCTTAGAGAAGCCTTCTAGCCAGTTTGGTAAAAGATCAATCAATCTAGATAAGAAGAACGATTACTGCAAGCCTTGCTGGTCTGAAAGATCAATCAGGGCTCAAAAGCGAGCAAAGGAGAGACTAAGAAATGGTTCATAAGCGTGGAACTCGTCCCAAGCCCTATAACATCAAGCCGATTGAGACAAGAGGGATGGTTGGAAAAGAATTACAGCCAGTGAGATCGTTTTGGAAGCACCACACAATGGATGAGATAATCACCCTATCCCCAGAAGAGCTAGATGCCAAGATAGAACAATTCTATGATGACTTTGAGGCCAGAAATATAAAGGGTGATCCTAACTGGAAATACAAAGACATACCCATAAAAAGAGGTTGACAGATAATAGTAGAAATACTATAATTAGTAATGAAACAGTTTCTTGCCGATGTTTGTTTCACCTATAGGAATCCCTGAGTGCGCCAATTCGCTCAGGGTTTTCTTTTTAAGCCAAAGAATAGTATACTTAGTACATAGTGCAAGGATGTAACAACTAGTGGATATGAGAGACTTCGTGAGCGAAGGAACAGGGGAGTATAAACTTTACCCTTACGCCAAAGACCTATTCTATAGACCAGATGGAATACTAGTAATGACATTGCAGATGTATAACGATGAGGATACCCAGGAATTTAGCTTCTCATTCAAGGCAAGCCCTCAAATGAGACGCTTTCTAGATAGAACTATAGGAGATGAGGCGGAATGACTCAAAAGACCAATCCTAGAATAGTAATAGATACCAATAGACATGGGATAAGAAGAGAAACCAATCTAGACAAATTAGCATCAAGAGCTCAGAAGAAGAAGAAATGGGAATCAGATCCCTATTGGAAGAAGAAGAGATCAGAAGATAAGTAAAGTTTTAATATTTATATATGAACCCTCACAAATGTGTGCGTCATAATGTAAATATAGCAATAAGGAAATAAAGCGATATGTCGACAAATTGACATATAGATATAAGGGGAAAACATGCCATATCCAACATATACAGATGAACAAATTACAGAATTTATAGAACAAGCGGCGGAAATGGGAATTGGTCCAGCTATGAGAACATTAGGATATCCTAAGTCATACCATACAGCCAAGAAGTTCTTTGTACAAAGAAATATAGAAACACCTACTGCAAATAGCCTAGCTGTTATGGCAAAACAATTAGATATATTTTATACAGATAAAGAGAAAGTATTGGCGGCACAGGCAGTAATAGATAGAACAGTAGAAGCCTTATATCAAGATACTCTAGAATCAGATGATATCAATAAGTTATCAAATGCATTACATAAGGCTATTCAGACAATCAATCTAATTGAAGGTAAGTCTACTAATATATCTGAGAATAGATCCAAAGATGGCACAGATTTAGCAATCGTTGATATGCTTAATGAGGCCAAGTTAAGGAATGAATCTATTAAATCTAAGTTAGACCACCTGAATTGATAAATTTGTATATATATGTTATTTTGCAACTACAAATAAATTTGGACAGTAAAATATGAATACTATAGCAAAATATATAGAAGATATAAATCCACAGCTTCTGACTATTTCGCAGGGTAGAATAGAACTTACTAAATATGATCCAATGTTGTTTGCTTTGCTATATCTTCCACATCACTTGAAGAATGCAAATGACGAACTTACACTTTCTGAATTTCACTGGGCATTATCAGAATATGGAAAGACATGGATCAATAAGCCAGATACTCCTAAGCAAAATAGAGATGCATTTATTGCTCCTAGAGAATGTGGCAAGAGCACTTGGATCTTCTTAATTCTACCTATGTGGGCCGCCGCCCATGGTCATATTAAATTCGTGGCTGCTTTTTCAGATGCTGCATCTCAGGCTGAGACGCACTTACTTACTTTTAAGAATGAATTGGAGACAAATGAATATCTCAAGGAAGATTACCCAGAACTATGCACTTCTAAAATTGTCGGAAGCACTGGGCGTTCCTTTGCGAACAACGCTTGGCGTATTGTTCAGTCAAATGATTTTATATTCGACGCTAATGGTATTGATACTAACTCACTGGGTAAAAAAGTCTTTGGTCAACGCCCTGACCTCATTATTCTGGATGATATTGAAAAGGGAGAAAAGAACTACTCCGAATATCAAGCTGGCCAGCAGCGAAGAACAGTCTTCGACGACATAGCCCCTATGAATATTTATGCCCGCATGATTATTGTGGGTACAACAACTATGCCTAACTCTATGATGGATGAGTTCAGAAAATACTCTGAGGGCAATACTGACCAGGCTCTAGAATGGATTAAAGACCAGAATGTGAAGGTTCACTACTATCCAGCCATTATGCCTAACGATGATGGCTCAGAACGCTCTGTATGGCCTGAGAAGTGGTCTCTAGAGTGGCTTCAGTCACAGCGACACCTGCGTGACTTTGCCAAGAACTACATGAACAGACCTGTGAACCTAGATGGTAACTTCTGGACATATGAGGATGTAATTATTAGCGAGGGTGAGTATGGAAATACGATTATTTCTATTGACCCCGCTGTAACAAAGAATAAGATTTCTGACTATACGGGAGTAGCTGTATTGTCCAGAGGTGACGATGACAACATTTATGTGAGAGAGGCTATTCAGCTGAAAGTCTCTCCTTCTGAATTGTCTGAAAGAATAGCCCTGTTGGTTGATTTGTATCAGCCAGGAGTTATTTACGTTGAAACAAACCAAGGTGGTGATCTATGGAAGGATGTTTTTAAAGATATTCCTGTAAAATATAGATCAATCAGACAATCTGTGTCAAAGCAGATACGTGCTGGTAAAGCCTTGAACTACTATCAGCAGGGAAAGATACGACACACTGCACATTTCCCAGCCTTAGAAGAACAGATGTGGTCCTTTCCAAAGGTAAGCCACGATGACGTTCTTGACGCAGTTGTGTCAGGTATATTGTATTTCTTGGATAATAAAGCTCCAAAAATACTTGCTAAACAGTTAAACTACTTAAGGAGATAAAATGTCAGACATCAAGCTAGCGATGGACCACATTATTGCCAAAAGAGAAGGATATAACCAAGCTGATGCTTATTATCAGGGCGTAAATCCAGAAGTTTTTGCCAATCAAAGATGGTTCAGATTATTTAGAAATGAAAAGAGCGATTTCCGCTTTAATTTCAGCAAGACAGTCGTAGATTCAGTTCTAAACCGTCTTGAAATATCACAAATTGAAACAACAACAGAAGAAGCAGACAATTACATCAATACTGTCTGGGAACAGAGCGATTTGAAGCTGGATATCAATGAAATCCACAAAAATGCCCTAGTTTATGGCGATTGCTATGCAATTGTGTGGCCAGATGCACAGGGAAACCTAGCAATTGATTACAACTCACCACTGAATACAACAATTGTTTATGACCAGGAGAACCCTAGAATCAAGTCATTTGCAACTAAAATGTGGCAATTAACAGATGCTACAAACCGTAAAATTATCAGAATTAACATGTATTACGCAGATAGAATCGAAAAGTACGAGGGTCTAGGAGATATTGAGTTCATCAATGGCGTTCCAAACCTTTCTCTTATCGAAACTGTAGTAAATCCATGGAATGAGATCCCAGTATTTCATTTCCGCACAAATAAGCCATTCGGAAGACCAGAACATGCAGATGCATTTGGTCCACAGGATGCAATTAACAAATTGATCTCAACTCACATGTATACAGTTGATTATCAGGGTGCACCACAGCGCTATGCGCTATCAAATGGTGGAAATGCAGCAGAGATGGATGACTTCTCTGAGGATGACACAGCTAGAGAGAATATTGGATCACTTCAGAATGGTCCAGGACAACTTTGGTACCTCCAGGGTGTCTCAGCAGTTGGACAATTCCCAGCAGCAGATCCAAAGACATTTACAGATCCTGTGAATGAATTCGTATCTGACATGGCTGCAATTACAGCAACCCCAGTTCATTACTTCTCAAGCACAACATACTTGCCATCAGGCCAGGCATTGCGTGTGGCTGAAGCTCCATTATTCAAGAAGGTGCTAAATCGCCAGCTTGCATTTGGATCAACATGGAGAGATCTATTTAAATTCATGCTTCGCATTGAAGGAATTGTTGCAGAGGTAGAAGTTTACTGGCGTTCACCAGAAACAATTGACTCATTAGACAATTGGGATATCGCAGTTCGCAAGAAGTCAGTCGGAGTTCCTTTGGAGCAGATCCTTCTTGAGCTTGGATATGATCCAGAAATAGCAGCTTTGATTTCAGAGACATCTCTGGCAAATACAACCTCACCAACAGAAATTGCTTTGCGTGGGACTGGACTAAATACAAATAACTTGGCTATGCAAGAAGCAGCAGCCGAAAGAGAAGAAGATACAGGAGCATAACAAATGGAAGAACAGAATATCGTAGAAGGTACATCTACCGAAATTCGTGATCCTAAAGCCGTCTTAGAAGCTTTAGAAAAAGCGAAGGCGGAAGCTAAAAAGTTTAGATTGGAAAAGGAAGCCTTGGAACAACAGATAACAGAAGCATCTGCCAAGGCCTCCCAAATCCAGTCAACCCTATTAAATGAGAAGGTGCAAAAGCATCTCTCTTCTCTAGGTATTCAGCATGGAGATAAGCTATCTAAATATATTAAGATGGATACATTATCTTTAAATGAAGACTTTGAGGTAAATGGTCTAGACGATCAAATACTTACACTCAAGACAGATTTTCCAGAGCTATTTGACCCAAAGTTTATAGTCGCTGGAAAAGCAGACACAGCAGTAACTACAGCCGTAGAATTGCCTAAAACTGCATCAGATTTACAAGCAAAACTTATTCTAAAACAATAAGGAATAAGGTATAATTGTTCTATGCAACTCCAAATGGACATTTGGATTGCGATTAATATATTCGGACGATTATATGTTCAAAATTCAAATTAACTAACTAAAAGGAGAAAACTATGACCGCAGGTCGCACAGATCTCACAGAGGGTAATGGTTATATTCCAGAGGAAAAGGGATCCGTTGCTATTCAAGCAACAATCGCTAACTCTGTTGTAGAAGCATTTGCTCGTCGTGAGAACATGGCTTCTCGCACAAAGGGCGTTCCACGTTTTGTTTCTGATGCTCCAGTTATCGTTGCCGAAGGCGTCGATATCCCGAACTCAGACACAACACTTGATGAAGTTGTCCTAACAGCGAAGAAGTATGCACAGATTTTTAACATCTCAGAGGAAGATCTAAATGATTCACTCGTAGATACACTTAACACATACAAGAGAGAGTGGGCATCACTCTGGGCTCGTAAGTATGACAACGCTTGCCTTGGCGTAACAGCTGCAGGCGACGGAGACGACGGACAGCCATTTGATTCTGTATACCGTGTTGTTTCACAATACAACTCAGCTTCAAACCGCATCCAGACAGCTGGAGCTCTAACATTCCAGGACATTTCAAATGCTCTTGGACTAGCTGAGTCAAGCAAGTACTTTGATGCTGCTAACACAGTATTCATCGCACACCCAAAGATGCTTTCACACATCCGTAACATGGAGACAACAGGTGGAAACCTTGTCATGCCAGACCCAATGGGTGCTCGCCCAGGATCATTGTTCGGATACCCATTGGTAGTTTCATACGGTGCAGCTACATCAGCAGCAGCGACAGCAGCTCCAACAGGTAACCCACTACTTATCGTAGGTAACCGCAACATGATGATCAACGGTGTACGTTCAACAGTAGAATCAGCTGTATCACGTGATGCAGACTTTTCAAAGGACGGCGTTCTTCTCAAGACACGTGTTCGCAGAGGCTTTGCAGTTGCTGCAGCTGAAGCGTTCGCAGTTGTTGAGATTACCGCTGCTTCATAAGGGGGATAACAGAATATGCCATCAAAACTATACGGCCAGTTTCTAGCTAAGGCCCTCAACAAGGAAGTAGACTTCGATTCAGATACTATTAAGGTAGCTCTATTGTCTTCTGCTTACACACCAAACCAGGACACACACGATTACTTCGACGATGTTATTGCACACGAAGTAACAGGAACTGGTTACTCACAAGGTGGACAGACTCTTGGAAGCAAGACTGTTACCTATGACGCAGCAAACAACGTAATCGTTCTTGACGCTGCTGATACAACATGGTCATCATCAACAATTACAGCTCGCTATGCTGTAGTTTACGATGACTCAGGTGCAACAAATGCATCAAAGGCTCTAATTGGATACGTAGACTTTTCTTCAGATCAGTCTTCAACCAATGGTAACTTCACAATCACATGGGATGCGACTGGTATTGTTCGCATTACAGTAGCGTAAAGTAGCTACCATGGACGTAAGGGTAGAAGCGAGACCACTAACAGCAGGCGCTGAAATAGTGGAATCAAAGGTAACTGTTGAGACAATCTTTGACATTGTCATCATGTCTCCAGTGCTTTCTCGCTTCTCCCTTGCTCCAGTACTATCAGTAGGCGGCAACAGCATTTCATCAATTAATCCAGAACTTTTGAAGAGGAGAGAAAAGGCTGTAGCGTAAGCTATGGCCTTTATTTATTATGGCATCAGGACTAAATACAAAGATCAATTCATACGCAATAGAAAAGGGTATTGAGTTTGATGAAGCATATACATTAACCCCAGCACAAACTGGAACTCATTCGGCATTAACATTTTCACTAATTGGAAATGCTCCTAGAAGAGTTTACGATTCTCCATCTGGTGGCGCAAATACATGTTGGGAATTTGACTGGACAACAAGCGCAACAACAAATACTTATTACAATAACGCAACTGCTACCTACAGAGCATTGTTTAGTGATGCAGATTATTCTATTGGATTTTGGTTTAAAGTACCTACACTACCAAGCGATACTTCATTTTATAAAATATTTGAACTTGCATCAACATCTACCGCAGTTGGTTTTGGTGTGGATCTTATGGGTTCAACAAGCACAGTTGGTGGCTTTACTGGTTCAAAATTAAGAGTTCAAACAAATACTGGCTCACCAGTTACAAATTCATACTCTGGTGCAATTGAAGCAGGTAAGTGGTATTACTTTGCTATTAGAAGAGTTGGATCAACTGGAAACAACTTTTTTGTTTATTTAAATGGAACACAGTTTGCAAATCCTGCTTCATCTCAAACTGGAAGCGCAATAAGAATTACTTTTGGAAGAAACGGTTCACACGGAGCAAACCTTACATACAGAATTGCTAATTTCTATTCAGCATCAAGCTCAGTTATTGGAGAAACACAAATTGCTGAAATTGCAGCAACTGGAATAGCTGGATACGAAACAGCCATTCAAAACCTAGGAACTACCCCTTATAACTGGTATAAGTTTAATGACCCATCAGGAATTGATTTAGTACCAGATTCTGGTTCAGCCAATCAACAATTGAATTTATCTTCAAATCCTACATGGCTTACATACCCAAATGCTATTTCTAAAGGTGGAATAAGTTTTTCTGCTTTTGCAGGATATGATACAAATGCAAGCACCACTTATGGACAAAACAATACTATGGCGTTTTGGTTTAAACGCTCATCACCACCTGCATCTCAATTGCAATGGTCAAACAAATTTTACACATCTGAACTAAAATGGAATACAGCATCAGAGGCTGGAATTAATACAAATGGAACAATTAGATTTGCTCCAACACTGGGCACAGCGCAGCCAGCTCTAACAAGCACAAAGAATATTTGTGATAATCAATGGCACTATGTCGTTATAACAAGAGGTGGCGGAACTGATGCCAAGATGTACATTGATGGGATTTTAGAGTCATCTCAAACCTGGAGTGGATCAACAATAGTTTCATCAGGGTTATTACCAGTTATGGGTCTTGGAAACCAATTTGATGAATTTACATACTTTGACACATTGACTCTTAGCCAGGCTCAAATAACATCACTTTATGAAGCTGTGATGGGGCCTTCTGCTACAAATGTTGATGCCACAGCTCAAGTTATGTTGGTAACAGATGCTAATTTCCCAATGCCTGTTCACACAGCTGAAACTGTAATAAATGTTACATACAACTCAGAAGCATTTGGTGGAGACTTTAATACAGCTACTTTGATTGGCCCAATGCTAAGCATTGGAGTTAATCTAGAAGCTCCTGGGATTGAAGCAGCTTCTGCAAACCTTATTGATCCAATAACATCTACTACTAAAAATGTAGAGTACTTAGATTCACCAAGTACAGCTACAGCTACTATGATATTGCCTATAATATCTGTAGAAAGAATTTTAAATTACTCAGCAAGCCCAGCATTAGGTTCTGCATTACTTTCATCTAATCTTTACTTTGGAGCAACAGTTCAAGATACTTCATACTCATTGCAAATTAGACATATAACTCCAACAACAAATAGCACTGGAAACAGCGGATTTATAATCAGCGGAACAAGAGATAACAATGTTGTAACAAGAACTGACTCCTTGGCAATAAAGGCTAACTCTGGATTCCCAACATATGACAAGATAGTTAAGGCTAAGTTTGATTCAGGACATGTGGGTGTAACAACTTCAGGAGATACAGCACCAGATAACTATTTTGATGTTTATGTATTTACTGCTGATCCAAGCACATCTTTTACCACAATGACAACTGGAAATATTCCAGCAAAAGAATTTGTATTTACAACTAGACTAGTTGATGATGGGTCAAATCAACAGTACTACCTAGATCTAACTCCAGCCTTTGCTGATTCTCGTGCACATACTTATGGTATTTATATTGAAATAAATACAGCATCAGTAGGCGGAGGCCCAACAGGAACTTATTACGATAGAACACAATGGACTGGAAGTAATTTAAACAACCATCTCATATACGTATTAACAACAGGCTTTGTAAATAAGAATATAAATGCTGCTGTAATGACAGCTGATGCAACAAGCGTAATGCCAAGCATTGAAATTCAAAGATTTTTAAGCACCTCAGCTGCTCCAGCTACAGCAAGTTCTAATATTGTTAATCCAGCAGTATCTGCTGAGATTTCTGTAGCCTACGCATCTAGCCCACTGACAGCTTCTGCTGCAGCCGTACAGCCTGGATTTGCTAGAACTGTACAATATACATCTGATCACCTTGAGGCAGATGCCAGAACAGTTACTCCAACATTATTTATTACTGGGGTAGTTAATTACTCTGCCTCTGTCTCAACTGCATCTGCGGTATTCCATGATCCACAATATAGTATTGGAGACGGACACGAAGCAGATCACATGAATGCAAGCGCATTATTTGTAAATCCACTGCTAGTTATCAATGAGTCTGTCCCAGCAATGACTGCCACACTTAGCGCAGAAATTGTAGATCCTGAAATTGGTGGAGAGCTTCTTGGAAGAATTGATGCACAGGTTATGACAGCTGAAGCATTCCTACCTGTACCTCCAAACTTTGACTTAATTACAAATGATAATTGGTTTAATAGATTATATTCACAAGATCTATCATCACAAGATAAAACAGCAGTTATATACTTTATGAAGCCAGATCAAATAGTCCCAAGTGGAAACATGGGAATTGGATCAGAAATAAAAAGCTTGGCCGTTGCTCCAACAAATTCGGCTTTGGTTGGCGGTTCTGATAACCCAGTTTTACCAGCTACATTCTCACAAGGAATCTTTGATGGCTGGAACAGAAAAGCTATTGCTTTAAATAACATTTCATTTAGAACCAGAAACCCTATTGGTGGTTCAGAGCTTGCAAACAGATCTGTAGACCGTGGGTACACTCTAGAAGCAATGATTAGAACAAGCAAGGCAAATCAAATACTCTTCATTGGTCAAAATGGAGGCACATTTGAGGCAAATGCAATTGGTCTAAAGGATGGAAAGCTATTTATAAACAGCAGCACATCCTCAGCTTTGCAGGTAACTGATGCAAGACTTCTTAATGCAACAACTCTGATGCAGGCAACAAAGACAAATATTGCTGACAATCAGTGGCACCATATACTTATTCAGTTTGGATTTGATGGAAGACACCAGTTCTGGGTAGACGGAGAGCTTGAGCTTCAGAGATATGGCTACAAGACAAACTACGTAAGCTTAATTGGATACAACTCATCAAATGCCACATTGTCTTCACAGTTTGAAATATCAGTATTCTCAAACCAGGTAGAGACATTCTTAAGCGAAAGAGATGTTCAGCTAAACTACTTTGCCGCTATTAAGTACACACCAGTTCAAGCAGAACCAATGACTGCATCTTTGAGAATGACAGAAGAGCACACAGCAAAGGGTAACCGTGGCCGTGCATTGATGCTGTACTTCTGGTCTACAAGCGGACTTGACTCTAATAATTACCGTGATTATGAGGGCGGATTAAATCTATCGCTCCAGAGAAACACATCATTTGATCAAGGCTCAGACTACTTTGACTATGACACAAGTGCAAGTTTAAGCACATGGGAACTAGTTGGAAAGTCACCACAGCAGTGGCAAGGCTGGGATATATTCCCAGTTGATGTTCAGGGTATTTATGCAAGCTCTGTAGTCAAGCCTAGCTCATATAAGAACTTGTCGACAGCTACATTTTTCAGTGGACAGAGTCCTGTTTCTTGGAAGCAAGCTGAAGGCTTCTTTAATGAAGACACAGACAACCGTAGATATATTGATTTAATTAATGACATTGAAAACCTAGAAGACTTT
>Ga0181343_1000624_pt1 | contig 15036 bp, 18 predicted proteins | sample Su13VDMLBSD_FD_130110 | JGI IMG/M metagenome (GOLD analysis project Ga0181343, IMG submission 130110) | Freshwater viral communities from Lake Michigan, USA - Su13.VD.MLB.S.D | ecosystem: Environmental > Aquatic > Freshwater > Lake | place: USA: Michigan | collected 2013-07-15 | reverse complement strand
AGCATCTCTTTCCGTATCAACGACTTTTCTAATATATTCTCTTGTGTCTGCTTCTGTTTTTCCAGAGATGAAATATATTGGTCTACCGCTTTTTGCTGACTCCAAGAGAGCGGCGAGAGGCTTTCCGTGATCTTCGACGTAATTGAAGAGGACGAGCGTATTGCCTTTTGTTTTGAGCGCGAGTTCTTTGACAAATTCGTTCCTCTTTTGATTAGTTATAATCCACTTTAATTCGTCAGGATATTTTTGCTTTTTGATGAGTTGTTTCTCCTCATCAGTGTACTGCAACAGAATACAGTCTATTCCAATAGTGGCAAGCAAACCTTTGTTCATTAGGTTCTTTGTTTGAATAAACTGAATGGCGGGACCAAGGATACCTTCGATGCTCAGTCGATGTGCCTGTGCTTGATCTAGTGTTCCTGTTGTACCAATGCGAAACCAAGCCTTGGCAAGCTTCTGACCAATCATGTTGATTGATTCTGCTTTGGCTTGATGGCACTCATCAAAGAAAATAGCATCAAACTGATCAAACCATTCTCTGGGCAGTTTGTATATCGACTGCCATGTAGATACTACGATTTGTTTATTAGTATCTTTATCTACTCCCGCAGAGATTTTATGAATATATTTTTTGCAAGACCATGATGAGTCTTGAGAAGAGTAATCAAAAAAATCAGAATCCATCTGATTCACGAGACCAACTGTTGGTACGAGAATCAAAATCTTTCGATTTGGCGATAAGACGGATTGTAGAAAGCGGACCAAGACGTAAATTATCAAACTTTTGCCCGAACCAGTAGGAGAAATTAATACGCATCTGTGATGGTTCAAAGCATGAATAATTGCTTGCTGTTGATGTGCATGCATTTGCACGGGCTTTTTCTTCACCGACACCGCTAGGGTATCGTAGAATTGTGCAAGCTGTGTTTCCTTTATACATAAAGGATTCCTACTCTCTTTAATATTTAATGAGTATTTACGATCTTGAGAAAACTTATCAAGATAAGTTTTTAAACCACGTGGAAGAGTGGATGTAAGGATATCATATAACCGAATCTTTCCATCCCATATACGCCGTTTGAACAAAGGCATATATTGGGCACCGGGTACCATAAACGAGAAATAATCTCGTAATTCTTGCTTGATTCCTTTTTCTGCTTTGATGTAGTAACGAACTTCATCTACAGATTCAACTTCAATATCCACATAATATTTATACTATGCCGTTCATCATTTTTTGCCAATCAATGGCAGACTTGATATTGAAGTTTCTATTGTTGATGGCTTTTAAAAATTCTTCGACCATCTTGACCTTAATTTCGTTGACAGCCACCTTGGACTTCAATTCAACAATCTTAGGATCACCATCAATGAACTTTTCTACATCGGTCTTAAGTAGATCCAAGTCAAAGGGTTCTTCTCCCCATGCTTCCAGCTCTTCTTTGGATGCTTTACCAGTCAAGATTTTCCATTTACGCAATCGTTGAATTGCATAGTCATTCTGATGCTTGGTTAAAAGCAATTTAAAGTCTGTAAGCATATTAAGATACTTGGCGTGTACTTGAGGTATCTTAAGAGCTTCTACACCTAATTCTGTAGAGTCTATTTGGGAATCTTTAGTAATATTATTCTTGAGGTCTTCTAGATTCATTTGGTTTGTAGTATAAAGTACCTTAGGAAAAAGTCAACTAAATAACTTGACATCTTTATATGATGTATTATATTTAATATGAGGTCTTATGATTATTGATTTACGAGAAATACCAGTCGTATGGATAAATTTAGATTCTGCCACAAACAATGCAGAAACTATGAAAGCAAGATTTGAAAAATATGGGTTTAAAAATACCCATAGAAAACCTGGTTTAATAATTCCACCACCACCGGGAACAAATCAAAGTATAGCACATTTTAGAGGGTGCGGTCAAGCCCATGTTGATATTTTAGAAGACGATAGATATTCAACTCCTCTTTTAATTTTAGAAGATGATGTTGAATTTGTTGAAAATTTTAATCCAGTAATTGAAATTCCAGATGACTCAGATGGAGTCTATTTGGGTATTTCTCATGGTAATGTTCATTATCAAACATGCAGAAAAAATGACAATTATTTAAGAATTGCTGGTATTCTTGGTGCTCATGCTATTCTGTATGTTACAGACAATTATCGTAAAAACATGTCTAATGCTGGAAAGCATTGTTTATACAGAATGAATGTTCCATGGGATCTTGGTACAGCTGGCATTCAACAGCAATTTAAAGTATATACTCCAAACAGCCCTTTAATGTATCAGTCAAATGATAGAGAAAATGCCAATAAATGGCAAACTTTGACTGATAAGCCATTAGAAAATAAAAACAATTTTACTTTATGATTACATACAATAATTTGGGTGCATATGGTAGAATGGGAAACCAAATGTTTCAATACGCAACATTATTTGCTATTGCTAAAACAAGAAAATATAGATTTGGTATTCCATTAAAAAATAAATCTGACAATCCTTATTTAAATTTTTGTTTAGATGAAGCTTTTCCGAATTTAACTGCAGAAGATAGCAGTATGGTTGTTAATCTTCATAGAGCACAAGAAAGAAATTTTGAATATAATGCTGGGATATTTGGTATTCCAGATAATACAGATATCCTTGGTTATTTTCAAAGTGAAAAATACTTTGTTGATTACAGAAATGATCTGTTAAAAGAGTTTGCTTTTAACCAAGAAGTATATCGAAAAGCATTAGATATTAGGAGTATAACAAAAGATCCCGTGATATCAATTCATCTTAGATTGGGTGATTATAAAAAATTAACCGACAAACATCCTGTATGCACAATAGACTATTATAAAGAAGCTTTAAGCAAACTTCCAGAAGATTTGCTTATTGTTGCATTTAGTGATGAACCAGATTCAGCAAAAGACTTATTTGATTCTTTGGGAAGAAAATATTTTATTACTGAATCAAATGATCAAAATGTTGATATGTGTGCTATGACTTTGTGTGACTACCATGTTATAGCAAATAGCAGTTTTAGTTGGTGGGGAGCGTGGCTCGGAGAAAGTAAAAAAGTTATTGCTCCAAGTAAATGGTTTGGAGATGCCCCAGGAATGCCCAGAAACTGGTCAGATATTTATTGTAAAGATTGGATGATTATATAATGTTATTTGATATTACCACATATATTAAGAAACCTATAACTGGAATTATTCAAATCGGTGCCCACCACGGAAATGAATATGATACATTAAAAAAAATGTCTGAAAACATTTTAATGTTTGAACCACAAAAACAAGTATATGAAAAACTTTTTAATAAATTGGGTTCTATTCCTACCCTTATTATTGAAAATAAAGCACTAGGTTCGTCTAGTGGAATTATGAAAATGTATACCGAACAAGCAAATGGAGGACAATCCAGTTCTCTTTTAATTCCTCAGTTGCATTGTATACAATATCCAGGTATAAAATTTAATGGAATTGAAGAAGTTGAAGTTATAACATTAAATGAATATTTTACGAATAAATCATTTAATTACAATCTAATAACATTAGATGTTCAAGGTTATGAATTAGAAGTATTAAAAGGTTCCTCTAACTTATTATTAAATGTTGATTACATTTTATGTGAAGTTAATAGAGCAGAGTTGTACAAAGATTGCCCAATGGTAGAAGAGATTGATAACTTTTTAAATCAATACGGATTTGTAAGAGAAGTTACATCATGGGATGGACAAACATGGGGTGATGCTCTATATGTGCGTGCATTTATAAAAACATGACTATAAAATATATTTCAGCTTTTGGAAGTCCATTTTCTCATGACGTTTCATCATGTCATAATATACCACCTAAAAATTTTAAATGGATATTTAACGAGAAATCTTTATCTGATATAGAGGTCTATATGGATTATGATGTTTTAGGTGGCTGCAACAGTAATAGTAAAAATAAATTTTTATGGTTATGTGAATCTAGAGGTATAACTCCAGAACAAACTAATTTTTTAAAAAACAATTATAATTTTTTAAAACAAGTTTATAAAAAAATATTTGTGCATGATTATGATCTTTTAAAATTAGGTGATTCTTGTGTTTATTGTCCACCAGCTGCAAATTCAACGTGGGTAGTTGATAGGCAAATATATAAAAAATCAAAAATGATTTCTATGGTATCGTCTGGTAAAACTTTTTGCTCTGGACATAAATACCGCAATAAAAAGATGAATGATTTTAAGCAAACAAATTATCCTATTGATTATTATGGAAGATCTTTTAATCCATTTAAAGTAAAAGAAGATGTTTTGCGTGATTATTATTTTTCTATAACAATAGAAAATGAAAGTTATTCAAACTATTATACTGAAAAATTAATGGATTGTTTTGCTACTGGTACTATGCCAATTTATCATGGTACTCCAGAAATAAACACTATGTTTAACATAGATGGTATCATTGTATTGAATGACACATTCGATATAAATACATTGTCTAGTGATTTATATTTTTCAAAGATGGACGCAATAAAAGACAATTTTGAAAGATGCATAAATCACCAGAGTGCTGATGATTTTATTTTTGATCGTATAAAGGAATTAATATGAAAAAAGCTTTAGTATTAGGTGCAGGTGGATTTATTGGTGGTCATTTAGTTACTCGTTTAAAGTCTGAAGGATATTGGGTTCGTGGTGTTGATATCAAAGAACACGAATACAAAAAAACAGATGCTGATGAATTTTTTGTAATGGATTTACGCGATCCATTGAATGTACATAAAGCTTTGGAGACTGATGATGTAATTAAAACATTTGATGAAATATATCAATTAGCTGCGGACATGGGTGGAGCAGGATATATTTTTACTGGTGAGCACGATGCCGATGTCATGCATAATTCTGCATTAATTAATTTGAATGTTGCACACGAAGCAGTAAAATATTTAAATATGCCTAAAATTTTCTATTCTTCATCAGCATGCATGTATCCAGAATACAATCAAATGGATCCAGATAATCCAAAATGTTCTGAGGATTCGGCATATCCTGCTGCCCCAGATAGTGAGTATGGATGGGAAAAACTTTTTAGTGAAAGACTTTATCTTTCTTATTACAGGAATTATAATTTAGAAGTTAGAATTGGTAGATTCCATAACATTTATGGACCATACGGTTCATGGAATAATGGAAAAGAAAAAGCGCCAGCAGCGATCTGCAGAAAAGTTGCAGAATGTTCTGATGGTGGTGTGATTGATATATGGGGTGATGGCAAGCAAACCAGATCATTTCTCTATATTGATGAATGTTTAACCGCTGTTAGAAAATTAATGGAATCAGACTTTACTGGGCCAGTTAACATTGGCTCCGAAGAAATGATTAGCATCAATGGGTTAGCTAATATGGTTATTCAAATTTCTGAAAAAAACATTTCAATAAACAATATACCGGGTCCAATTGGAGTACGTGGAAGAAATTCTGACAATACTTTGATACAAGAAAAGCTTAATTGGAAACCTTCTGAACCTCTACATGATGGTATAACAAAAACATATTTATGGATAACAAATCAAGTATGCGGAATGAACGTATAATATTTGCATGTGCGGTAAGAAATTGTGAACAATATTTGGATGCTGTTTGTTCAAATATTTTTAATTTGGGATCACTATTTAAAGAATACAAAATTATTTTTGTAGAATCCGATTCTTCAGATAGAACTATTGAAATTTTAAAATATTTTCAAAGTTTAAATTCAAATATTGAAATTATTTCTTTAGGTAATTTAGAAAAAGATTACCCAGCCCGAACTGACAGAATTTCAATAGCACGAAATTGCTATCTCGATTTAGTTGAATTTAAATATGCAGATTATGATTTGCTTTGTATGTTTGATGCAGATGATAGGTCTTCATATAAAATAGATCCAGAATGTTTTTTATCAAATTTTAATTATAGTGAATGGGACATGATATGTGCAAATCAAGAACAAAGATATTACGATTTGTGGGCACTTCGTCACGAATACTGGATGCCATTTGATCTTATAAAACATATAAATCTAGATAGGCCGGCTTTTATCACTCATAGTGATGCAAATAATATGTTCTCACATGCAAGAAGAATTCATATTGCCAAACATCATTTACCAATAAAAGTCGAATCAGCATTTGGTGGTATGGGTATTGTAAAAATCAAATCAATAAAAAATGCCAGACACACTGGAAGAGATGAAACTGGTCTTCCTTGGTGTGAGTGGGTTCCATTTTGTCGAAAATTAAATAATGGAAACGCTAATATTTTTATCAATCCAAATTTTATAAATGGAATAGGTGATTAATGGAAAATAAGATACCAAGAGTGGCATTTACAATTATATTGAATGGTTTACACCATTTAATGCACAAAGATTATTACAAATTTATAATTGACAATTTTGACTTATGGGTAATAGCAGAAGGTGCTGTGCAGAGCAATGGCAGCACATCATGGTGCAAATCCATGCCAGATGAATACCATAATAATGGTCGAAGTAAAGATGGTACCTATGAATTTTTATTAAATCTTGCTTCACATCCAAAAGTAAAAGTCTTAACACATAATGGATTGTGGCATTCCAAAGATCATCAAGTAAATGCTTGTATCGACACAATAAAAAAACAATACAATGAAGCATTTTTATGGCAAATAGATTGTGATGAACAATGGCAACTTGTAGACATACAAGAAGCTGAGAAAATAATGATTCAGCATGATCTAGACTGTGCTTCATTTCCATGCAAATCTTGGATAGGAAAAAATATATTAGCTACTGGTGAGTGGGGTGAATGCATCAATAGTGGATATACACGGTTGTGGAAATGGAAAGGACAATCCTTTCAAAAGCACGAACCACCATTATTAGAAGGTGGAAATGGAAAACAAGCTGTAGTATCCATATATTTTGATCATTACAATTATTACTTTGAACAGGACGTTGAATTTAAAGAAAAATGGTATAACCATCATTTGGGAATTCATAAAAATTGGAAACTATTGCAGAACAAACCAAAAGAAGAATTTCCAGTCGGTATAGATCATCTATTTGATTTTGGTTGGAATAGAATGACAAAAACAAAACTTTTTTATGTGGGTTAAACATGTTAAATACTGATAAAATATTTTTATTAAATTATAAACCTCTTACAAAACGCCTAGATCATTTAATTAAAGAATTTGAAAAAAATAAATTAATAAATCAAGTGGAAATTATACAAGATGAGCCAGATTACAATACAATAAATGATTTATTTTATACGAAATACATGACCCCACAAGAAATTTCATTGGCTTATAAACACTATATTGCTCTAAACAAAGCTAAAAATTTAAATTCTTGTGTTATATTTGAAGATGATGTTATTTTTAATGATAATTGGATTAATAATTTTAATAATTGGATAGATGATACTCCAAAAGATTGGGATTGTATTTTTTTTGGTTCTGGTTTAGATATGACTATTAAAAACTACAGCCATGGAATTCATGTTTATAAAAAAGAACACCCATCCACACGTTGTACAGATTCCATGATTTTTTCAAATAAAGGAATAAATAAAATATTATCCAATCTAATACCAATTAAAAAACCAATAGATCATCACTTTAATGACAATTTTTATTTAAATAATTTGAATGTTTATTGGTGGGAACCTGGATTGTGTAAACAAGGATCTCAAAAAGGAATATATGAGTCAGCAATCAGATAAAAAAGATATTATTGTTAGTGGATTTAGTAATTTTGGAATTAAACAGTTGACACCTTGGTTAAACAGTATTGATCAGTGTGGTTTTACAGGAGATATTTTATGTGTAATGTACGGTTCTAACCCGGATATGGTAGAAGCTAAAAAATATTTAAAAACTAAATCAAATTTTATAATAATTGATGGTATTTTAACAAAAACAGTTGTATGCGATAGATTTAAAGATATATATTTGTTTTTAAAAGATAAAAAAGAACAGTATAGATATGTTTTTAGTACAGATGCATCGGACGTAATCTTTCAATTAAATCCAAGTCATTTTGCAGAAATTAAATTAGTAAATGGCTTTAAATTATTATGTGGATCTGAATCAATTTTATACAAAAATGAAACTTGGGGAAACCAAAATATGAAAAATAGTTTTCCCAGTTTTTATGATTTTATGATGGACAAGCTTGTATACAATGCAGGTACAATAACTGGAAACGTAGAAGCAATATGTGACCTATTTAAAAACATTTATGAAATGTCTATAAATACAATAGTAGAAAATCCAGATCAAGCTGCATATAATATATTAATACAAACAAAATATAAAGATATTTGTTATTTTTCAGGAATAGAAGATTGTTATGCAACTCAATGTAATACAACTGGTAATCCAAGATTGTTGTCCCAATATGGACATTTATTAACAGAACGCCCTATTTTTAAAAATGGCATTGCATATAATTCAAAGATGGAAAAAACTTGTTTATTGCATCAGTATCAAAATGTGCCTGGTTTTTATCAAGAGGTATTGAAAACATATGAATGAAATATCAGCTTATATGCAATGCTTTTCAAATAAAAGAGCAGTATTTGAATGTCTAAAATCATTTAGAAAATATTATCCATCTGTTGCAATTACATTGGTATCAGATGGTGGTGATGATTTTAGTGAAATGAAACAAAAATTTAATTTAATATATAAATATTCAAATCAAAATATTTTACCACAAGGTAAAATGTGTGGAATTGATGGCGTAGAAGAATATTTTAAAAGAATATATGAACATTGCATTTCAGTAAATTCTGAATGGGTATTTATTTTGGAAGAAGATGTTATTACACTAAGAAATATAAATTATTTTCCTACCACTGAATGCGCTGGACCAAGATTAAACTCATATTCTCCAGAGTTAACTAATTTTTTAATTAAAAATTATGGTGATAAACAATATGGTTATGGAATGTGTGGTGGTTCAATATTTAAAAGAAAATCATTTATTGATGCATTTAATAAATTTTTAGATTTAAAATCATGTGTACAATATGATAATAGAATAACTGGTTGGAGTGACATACCCTTAACATTGATATTTCATTTAGCTGGTTTAGACTATTCTGTATGGCACGAAATTTCTGAAAAAACACATCCATCTCTTCCAATAATAAGAGATGGAGCTTTTGATCATGCATATAAATACTGGTATGGAAAAGAGTATAACTTAAATATGTTAAAAGGTGAATTATGAATATATTTTTAGATTGTGGCACACATTTTGGTCAGGGTTTGTCTCAGATTATCAAGGGATTAAATATAGATTCTTCTTGGCACGTGGAAACATATGAGGCAAATCCAATAACTTATAATGAACATTCAAATAAAAGATTGTTTGATTATGTTAATTATAAAAATATTGCAGTTTATGACAGAGATGAAAAAATAGAATTTAATGTAGAAACACCTCCAAATGAAGGTGATACTGGCATGGGATCATCTTTGATTGATTTATCATTATGGAATCCATGGAATGGTACTTTAAGAGAAAATTTTAAAATTAAAAAAGAAATAGACTGTTTTGATTTTTCAAAATATGTAAAAGATAATTTTAAAGTAGATGATTATATCGTTTGTAAATTGGATATCGAGGGAGCAGAATATCCTGTTTTAGAAAAAATGATAAAAGATGAAACTATTCCATATATTAAAAAATTATATGTTGAATTTCATTCAAACTTTTTTACTAATAAAGAAGAAATGGTTGAAAGAGAAAATTATATAAGATCTAAATGCAATGATTATGGATTAAAGATTGAATATTGGGGATAACATGCAAGATTGTGAAGGATATTTTTTTATTGCTTTAGGTGAAAGGTATATAGATGAGTGTTTTAATTTATCTAATACTATAAGAAAACAAAATGATGTTAGACCAATAGCTATTCTTATTCATGAAAATGATTTAGAATATGCAAAAAGTAAAAATATTTTTAATCAATTTATATTTTTTGAATCATCTGCAGAATGTAAAATATGGAATATTTGTAAAAATTATTTTGAAAAGTATTGCCTATATCCAAGATTACATTTAAACGATTATACACCATTTAAACATTCTATAACAGTTGATAGTGATGTTTTGTGTCAGTATTCTACAGATGAATTATGGAATTTTGTAAAACAAAGACCATATCCGGTACAAATGGTAGGAAGAAAAAAAGATTTAGATTGGCAATGTGGTAAATTGCAGCAAGTCATAGATGCTTTTGGAAAACATATACCACATGTACATGGTGGATTTTTTTATATAAATAAAAGTTCTACAGAAGTAAAATATTTTTTTGATTATGTGAAGGAAATTGTATTTAAATATGATGAATACAAATGTTCAAGAGGATATGCCACACCAAATGGAATGGTAGATGAAATTTTATTTGCAATAGCACATACAAATTTTGGAATTGATCCTATAGAATTTGATGAGTATCCAGTCATGACTTTTAATTATACTCCAGATGTAAAAATACCATCAACTCTTCAGACAGAAAATAATCAAAATATTAATATGAAAACTCCAATACCATTTGTACATATGTTTGATAAATTGTATGGCAACAATTATAAATCACTATTAAATAGAATATTAAATTGATGTACGATTATTTAATTGTCGGTTCAGGATTATTTGGTTCTGTATTTGCTAATAGGATGTCCGAACAAGGAGCAAAATGCCTTGTTATAGACAAAAGAAATCATATTGGTGGTAATTGTTATACTAAAAAAAGTGAAAATATAGATGTCCATGTTTATGGACCACATATTTTTCATACTAATAGTGAAAGAATTTGGAACTTTATAAATAAATTCTCAACTTTTAATAATTTTACGTATAGACCAAAAGTAAATTATTGTGATAAATTGTATTCATTTCCAATAAATTTATTTACTTTGTACCAGTTGTGGGGAGTTAAAACTCCAGCCGAAGCTGAAAACAAATTAAAAGAAGTTAGATTAGAAATTGAAAATCCTAAAAATTTAGAAGAATGGATTTTATCACAAGTTGGTGAAGAATTGTATAAAACATTTATATACGGATATACAAAAAAACAATGGAATAAAGATCCAAAATATTTACCAGCATCTATAATAAAGAGGCTACCAATAAGACAAACATTTGATGATAATTATTTTAATGCAAAATACCAAGGAATACCTATAGATGGGTATACCAAAATAATTGAAAATTTATTAAAAAATGTGGATGTTGAATTGAATGTCGATTATTTAAAAGACGTAGAGTATTTAAACAAAAAAGCAAATAAAATTGTATATACTGGTGCTTTAGATGAATTGTTTTCCTATAATTATGGTTGTTTAGAATGGAGAAGTTTAAATTTTAAAGAAGAACATATACCTATATCAGATTTTCAAGGAAACGCTGTAATAAATTATACGTCAGAAGATATAAAATATACCAGAATAACAGAACATAAGCATTTTACTTATGTTAAATCAAACACAACAATAATAACAAAAGAATATCCACAAGACTGGGATAAAACAAAAGAAAAATATTACGCTATAGGCAATGAAGAAAATATAAAATTAAATAACAAGTATAAAGAACAATTAGATTCAAGATATATAATAGGCGGACGTTTAGCTGATTACTGTTATTATGATATGGATCAAGTTATTGGATCGGCTTTAAGCAAAGTTGAAAAAGAAATACATAAATAAAAACATAATAGAAAGAATTTAATATGAAATGTTTAGTAACTGGTGGAGCAGGTTTTATTGGATCAAATCTTGTTGATCGTCTAATTTTAGATGGTCATGAAGTTACAGTAATTGATAACGAATCTTCCGATGCACATGATCAATTTTATTGGAATGAAAAAGCCAATAATTACAAATACAATATCTGTGATTATGTGATGTGTTCTGACGTCTTTAAAAGACACAAGCCAGATGTTGTTTTTCATATAGCCGCAGAAGCAAGAATACAACCATGCATAGAAGATCCCCTCAAGGCAGTAGAGAGCAATGTGGTTGGAACAACAACAATTCTTGAACTTTCCAGGCGCTATAAAGTAAAACGTTTTGTATATTCTTCAACATCTTCTGCTTATGGTTTAAAAAATGTTCCCCCATTAGTTGAAACAATGCCAAATGATTGTTTGAATCCATATTCAGTTTCTAAAACTGCTGGTGAAGAAATGTGCAAAATGTATTCAAATCTTTTTGATTTGCAAACCGTAATTTTTAGATACTTTAATGTCTATGGTGAACGTCAACCTTTAAAGGGGCAATATGCTCCAGTTATAGGTATATTTCAAAGACAAAAAAGAGCTGGAGAACCATTGACAATTGTTGGTGATGGAGAACAAAGAAGAGATTTTACTCATGTATCAGATGTAGTAGAAGCTAACATATTGGCCGCTACAAAAGAATTTGATGAATGGCAAATAAATGGTACCGAACATACTATATACAAATATGGACAGGTATATAATGTAGGAACCGGTATAAACCATTCAATAAATGAAATTGCTGAAATGGTGGGTGGTGATAAAATTAATATTCCTGCAAGATTAGGTGAAAGCCGAATAACTCTTGCAAATATATTAAAAACTAAAAAACACCTCAATTGGGAACCAAAAATAAAATTAACAGATTGGATTAAAAAATAAATTATGAAAATTGCTTTTGTATATCCATATAAAGTTGAAACCGAATGGGGTACCCCATCATCAATAAAAAGTGCTTTTAAAAAATTGGGACATGAAACAGTTTTATATAAATTAGATCCTCATAATTGCAATTTATCAGAATTGATAGATCATTCTGCAAATTATGATTTTGTTGTGGCTTTTTATGCCGGTCATTCACCATCATTCGATAATGAATTAAAAAAATTATTTGATTGTAATAAAACTAAAATATTATTAGAACTTGGAGATGAACCCCAGACTATGATGGGTGGGTGCAATAAAAATAGAATAAATGCAGCTCATCTTATTTTTACTCCAGATTATAGATGTCATGAATATTATAAACAGAATAATTACAATTCAGTATGGTTGACACATTGGTGTGATGAAGATGTATTTTATTATGACCCAACTATATTAACTTGTAATAAAATAATAACAACTTGTGGTCACCGACCTTGTGTACCAGAATTAGAAAATACATTTAAACATAATTTTGTAAATAAAAGAATTGAAGAACATGACAACACTAGTTTTTACAATTCTGGTTCTGTGGTGTTTCAATTTGCAAGATTTGATGAAATAACCAGAAGAATAATGGAAGGTGGTGGCTGCAAAAAAGCAGTTCTAGTAAATAGAATATCACCTGAAACAAAAATGTATGATTTATTTGTAGAAGATAAAGATATTTGTTATTATTCTTCGGTAGAAGAATGTATTGAAAAAGCTCAAAAACTATTAAATGATGATGAGTACCGAAATAAATTAGCAAATAATATTTACAAAAAAGTCACTGAAAATCATTTAGCAATACATAGAGCAAAAAGTTTAATTGAAGAATATAATAAACTATTATGATAATAGTGCATCATAGCGGTAGAATGGGCAATACACTTCTACAAGATATTGGATCAAGCATTTTATCCAAACATTATGTTTTATTAGTTGACAATTGATATATTGCTATTATAATAATAAAGTGAAAAAGAAAAGAAAAAAGAAAGCTGCATCAGATGCTGATTACGTAAGTAACCAGGATCTTTTAGATGCATTAATAGAATATAAAAAGAAAAAAGATGATTCAGAGAATGCTGGCCGTAAGAAGCCAAAACTTCCTGATTTTATTGGCGAGTGCATTCTTAAGATTGCATCTCGCCTTTCTTATCGTCCAAATTTTGCCAATTATCCATACAGAGAAGAAATGGTATCTGATGCGGTATTAAACTGCATAACATATATCGACAACTTTGATCCAGCAAAGTCCAGCAGCCCTTTCGGTTATCTAACCCAAATCTGCTGGTTTTCTTTTGTACGTATAATCAATAAAGAAAAGCGGGAAAAGTACACGCAATACAAGTACGCAGAACAGCAAAATGATAAAGACTTTCATAATTGGTTTAATGAAACGTATGCGGGCATTGATATAGGTCGTAGAGATTTTTTTGGCCTTACTGATCTTGATATGCAAAGATTTGACGAGATGCTTACACCAAAGAAAGGCAAAAGAACTCGTAAATCTAAAAAGACAGGATTGGATGTATGAAAGCAGTAATTCTTAACGACACTCATTTCGGCTATAAAGCCGATTCGCCTATCGTACTTGAATACTTTTTATCGTTCTTTGAAGAACAATTGTTTCCTTATCTGAAGGAAAACAACATCAAGACCATCTTCCATCTGGGAGATGTTTTTGACCGTAGAAAGTATATAAACTTCAAGACACTTTATCAAGTCCGAACTAGGTTCTTTGAACCTCTTAGAGATATGGGAGTAAAGTGCATTGCCATTTGTGGTAATCATGATACCTATTACCGCAACAATAACAATGTAAACTCATTGCATGAGTTGGTTGCTCAATACCAAAATTGGGAAATCTATTCAGAACCAACCGAGATTCAAACGTCAGCAGGATGTGTGGCTCTTCTTCCTTGGATCAATCCAGAAAACGAAGGACAGGCAGCAAAATTTATTACCAACACCACATGTTCTCTTTTAATGGGTCATTTGGAATTATTTGGCTTTCAGAGTATTCGTGGTATCTTTATAGAGCAAGGATATGATCCCAAACACTTCGACAAGTTTGAATACGTACTTACTGGACATTATCATATTAAGTCCACTCGTGATAATATCCATTATCTGGGTACGCAATACCAGATGGCTTTCTCGGATGTTTGGGAACCAAAGGGATTCCACACATTTGACTTTTTGGCTAGAGAACTGGTATTTGTCGAAAATAACAAAAAGTTATTCTATACGTTTGATTATAATGAAGACGAACCAGAAAAACTTGACTACTCAAAGTTCAAGGACTGCTATGT
>Ga0181343_1000623_pt1 | contig 15040 bp, 24 predicted proteins | sample Su13VDMLBSD_FD_130110 | JGI IMG/M metagenome (GOLD analysis project Ga0181343, IMG submission 130110) | Freshwater viral communities from Lake Michigan, USA - Su13.VD.MLB.S.D | ecosystem: Environmental > Aquatic > Freshwater > Lake | place: USA: Michigan | collected 2013-07-15 | reverse complement strand
TTTCATCAGCACCAGATTTCCTTACTGCTTTAAGTCGAGAAAGAACATATACAGAAACGCTTTTACCATTACGCAATTTAACTCTTTTGAGTTTTCTGGCATTTCTTTTTGCCTTGCGATTTGTTTGTCTGGTCGATCTGGCTTCTACTCTACCTTGTTTTCGATCTGCCCTTGTTTTTTTTCCTCCAGCGTTTGAATATACTGGGGCGGTTGTTTCTACGTCAATCATATTTTTATTTTTTGTCAGTTTTTATTTTACTTATTAAATGAGCAGTTAAACTTCCAGCAATTCCGCCTAAAATCATAAAACCGATGTATCCACCCACGCCTTTTTTCTTTTTGTAGGCATAATAAACACCGATTAAAGCACCAGTATAAGAAAGAATTGTAAGTGTCCTCTCTTTTTTTGTAGCATCAGTTGTTAAACTGGTTATTTGTGCTGGTGGAGTTATTGGAGTATTATCATCAACTTTTTCAAGTTCAAAGCCTAAAAATAAATCGTTTTTATTATCGCCCCAATCATTTTTTCTGTCCACGTTAACAAAATCTTTTAATTTAGGATTTGGAGTTCCCTCAACTATTTCATCTTTAAAGAATTTACCACCTTTTGAACTGGTTACATCTTTTTTTACTTTATACTTTGCCATGTTATTTACCTTTTTTTGCTCTCATTTTTCGGATAACAACAATCGTAATCACACCAGCAACAACAATTCCGCCAACGATCAAGCCAATTTTCAAACCTTTGCTCATGCCAGTATTTTCTGTTGCTTTTTTATCGGCATCTCCAGAAGCAAGTTGCTCCATCAATTTTTGCTCGGCTGGATCGGTTTTAGAAAGTGCTTCCGCAGTTGCTCTTTGAGTTTCTGCTTCCTTTTCTTTAATTGCAAGTTTGCGGTTTTTACGATCTTGTCTGGCTTTTCTTCTTGCCTCCATTCGATCTCTCATACCGCCTCTACGCCTTGATCTTCCAGAAGATTTTTTTTTCTTTTTTTTCCCAGAGGCATTAGAAAACTCCAACATCATTTCATCACTTTGAGGAAACTCATCCTCATTGTTTATATTTTCACCATCCATTGAAGAATAGGGTGAAACATCATGATAAACTCCTTGATTAAATTGAGTGAAGCCATTGGCAACCATATATCTTGTTGGCTCTGTCATCATAATTACTTATTTGTGTAGATATAATTGTATTTTACCCAAGCATAAGTAACATTCTTGTCGGTCTTAACATACAAAAGGTTTTCTTCTACATTGTAACGCCAAGAAATAATTGTTCCTAATGAAGTATCTGGTGTTGTTTCAATATAGGTAGAACTTTGCTTTGCACTTGTGCGTAATCTTGCACCTTTTAAGGCAAATGCTTTTTTACCCATAATTGTTTTTGTTGTTACTCTGTTTCCATAATAACTATCATAAAGTTGATTGTACCAAAGAAACGTAGTGTATGCTTTTCCACCAGAGTTTATTCTTTCTCGGATCGCAGATGCCCATGCCTCAAAGAAAGATGGATATTGCGTTTTTGAAATATATGATCGATCTGATTTTACACCTCTACCATATTTGATAATAGTTTGAATATCGGCTTCTTTAACCGATCCACTTTCTTTAGGCGAACTTGAACCTTGTGATCCCAAATACTCCTTGCCATATTTATCCCATGCAGAAGCGGAATTTCTACCCCATTTCCCATCAGCACCAGCATTTCCAAGAATTGTAGTGTCTTTCTTCTTTTCAAGAACCCACTTCTGGAAGTTTTGAAGTTCAGTAGCGTTTTTAAATGGATTTGAAGTATATTGTTGACCAGAACCACTACCAGAACCACTACCAGAACCACTACCAGAACCAGATGGTTTTGGCTTATTGTCATCTACTATTTGTTGTTGTTCTTGTAATTTTCGTTGTTCTTCGGCTTTCTTTTCGTCTTTCTTTTTCTTGAAGTATTTGTAGCCAAAATAACCTCCTACGCCAAGAACTATTGCTCCAGCGATCCAAATTATTCTATTGCCTTTTTTTGCTTGTGCCATGTTTAAATTTTAAATCATTAATTGATCGTTGGCTGAAATTTCAACAATCGTTTTTGGGATGGTATTCCCTTTCAAATCCTTACAAGTTAATAAAACTGGAAAATTAAATGCTGGGGGCATTAATTGATCGTTTCAGATAATGTCCAATAATTTTCATACGCTGGAGTTAAAGTCAAAACCGCACCAGCAGTATAAGTTCCAGCAACAATAGTAACATTAGCAGTTTGACCGATTGTGTCAACTGGTGCTGGTGGTAAAGTGTAATCAAAATTTGAATAAAGAATAATGTCATTTGTATTATTTAATACAATAACATCAATTCGGCAGTTTAGATCATTACCTAAACTTTCAATGCTTGGAAGCATTATTTCAACATCACCAGCAGTTGCGTTAGCCTCAACTATTGTGCGTTTAATAGTATTACCTTGTGTGTCTTGACAAGTTAAAACGATTGGTGATTTAAAATTTGGTGCTGGTACAATAAGATCAGCCTTAACGACCATAAATGATCGATCTTGAACGATAGCAGTTGGAATAAACGGCATTTTTTTTAGTTTTTAAAGTTTTACAAAATTCTTTTTAAATATACTTATTTATTTAAGCAGTAACAGATGCTTTGATCGTTGCTGATTTTGATGTTTTCATTGATGCGGAGATCATTGCTCCCCCTAATGCCCCAACGATTACTGCACCAACAAGATAATAGTTATTGGTAGTTTTGATCAATCTTTTTGCGATCAAAAATCCAGCAACTCCTCCAGCGAGTGTTGATAATGGGTTTGCCTTAACTTTGGCGGTTGTGTCTTGAATAAAAGCCATGTTTTCTTTTTTTTTAGTTTAACAAATATATGAATTAAAATTTATACACGAAATTTAATTTTCTTTTTTCGTAGGATGTCATTAATTCTTTTTGTATAGTCAACATCCAGTTCGTCTGCCATACATTGAATTAATGTTCCTCTGAAATCCTCTACAAACCAAGTTCTGCTTTCAATAGTTCGTGTTCCGAAAGCCTTTTGAAGTGCAAGAAAATCTGCATCATTGTAAAGTTTGTAAAATACACCCACAATTTCCTCCTCATAAGTTCCTTTACCATTCATTGAAGCAAATATCTTATTTGCATAGGCTGATGCTTGTGAGGTGCTTATTTTTTGTTTTGTGGCTGGGTTCTGGTTTAAAACTTGAAGTTCGTTGGTTGTCGCTTGGTTTTCACCTCGATTTTCCTTATCTTCTTTCATTTGTCTTCCAGCCTTGATTAATTTAAAAACAACCCATGTCGCTAAAGCAACAGAACCGATCTGAACAATTAATCTTACTCTTGGATCAAGGTTCGTATAAACCTCTCTTGCCTTATCCCATTTTGTTAGTGCCATAATTAAAAATTATTTATTCTGTAATATCCTTAATTGGATCGGTTAGTATTGGAACTCTCTCTGCGGTAAAAACACCAGTAGCAATATATGAAGTCGGTGATGTGCCTCTGAACGAAACCGATTGACCAAGTGAAAGACGTGAAATTCCATCCAGAATACCATTTACATAGCCTTGTGTTTGAATAGTAACACCACCCTTAAAAATAAAATCTGGCATTGAAACTGAAATAATTATTTCAATGTTCCAGTTTCCGTTCAATTCTCCCAAAGATGGAAGTGTAAAAATTTGTTGTCCTAAATCATTTAAGTTAAAATTAACTTGTATTCTGGGGATCAAAGTGCCATCTGAATTAAATGGGTTGATTGTGTACCCCTCCTCCTCTGGATCAAGTTCTGTTATTTCATAATATGATTTACCTTGTAGTGTTATCATTTTTTAAAATTTTAATTAAACATAAATGTTAAGTTCAATTACTCCTCGCAAAGTTCCTAAATTTTCTGTTAAAATACTATCTTGACCATTAATTCTATTCACAATAGTAGCAACTGGTGGAGCAGAAGCATTACCAATAATTTGATTGATCAATGCTACACCAACTGGAGTTATATTAAATTGCGTACTTCCATTATCATTAGTGAATTTAGATGCAAATAAACTATTTGTATTTTTTAATTTATCAATTACAATTCCATTAGCGTTTTTTAGAACAAACTCCCCAGCAAATTTATTTAAGTTTAATGGTATTGCTAAAGTTTGAGTTGCTGGATCATAAATTGTCGGATCAGAACAATCCAAAGTTGCTATGATGCTTCCATTTCCCTTAATATATTCACCATTTTCAAATGTTTCTGGCAGACCAAATCCAGCAGAACCGAGTTCTGCATTTTTCAAAGTTAAATTAACTAAAGTTCGAGTGTTCATCGCACTTAACGTGATCAATGTGGCATCCATTAAACAATTAGCAATGCTTCCATCAACCAGATCAATTTCTATTTTACAACTTGAAAATTTGCAAGAATATATCGTACTTCCAGCGATGAAAGTGTCAAAAATTAAGTTAGTTGCATTGTCCAAAGTTACGCCCAATCCTTTAACCCCACCATCCCCAATTATTCCATTGTTAATGGTGCTAATTTGTAAAAAAGAATGGTTGCTTATTTTCATGCTTCTAATGTTCCCAGTCAAGGAATTTGTGGCAATCACTATGTTAGAACTATTTTCAACAATGTTACCTTGAATAGTGCCATTATTGATGTTATTTACTTGGATCGTACTTCCGCCAATTAAGGTGTTTGATCTTTCAATTCCAGTTGAACTTGTGATGATTATTGTTCCATCAATAATGGAATTATCATCAAAAATACCTCCAGTTTTAACTATATTTACACTTCCTAAATTGACATTATTTTTTCTGATTTGTGCGTTATTTAAACTTCCAGATAGGGAGGCTAAAATAAAATTATTTTGTTCAAAAGTTGAGTTATCGAACATTGTAAACAATGAAATACCATCTGGTTTTATGAAGCAATTATTTTGGAAATTGGCAGATAAACTTTTACCAATAATTGTCATTGGTCTGTTATTATCTACAAATTCATTATCTCGAAAAAAATTGAATATAGATGGATTAATAAGATCAGTTAGATAAAGTTGAGCATTTCTAATAGTGTTGTTTGATAATCGACTTTTAACAATAACATTACAACAATCAAATATCGATCCACCAGTAATTACATTTTGATTACAAAATATATTTCCCCATTGAAATCTGTTTAACGAATTTAGGTTTGTAACTGGATCATCATACCATTCAACATAGTTTGCAACTTGATCTTTTCTCCAGCCAATTTCCCAACCCTTTCCCCTATCAAATATGCCTACAAGGTTATATTCTAAAATGTAGCCATTTGTAACTGAATAAGGTAGAAGTTTCCAATTAGCAACATCTAATGCTGGGTTATTTAAAGTGTTTACTCCAGAGGTGTTTACATAATGGTAATTATCCCAAATAACCACATCTCCAATAACTACTACTGCTAATGTGCTTTGCCAAATTCCTAATTGAGAATTAAAACCAGCAACACCAGAATAATTACCAACACTTCTATAATCTGCATTGTAAAATTCCCCAGTACCATAAGTGTCTATTGTGTTGTTTGATGTTGCCTTAATAAATGTTGTGTAAAGATCAATAGATAAACCAAACAAAAATCCTTTCACCGCATAAATTTGGTTTGGTATTAACTTTTTGTTTGCAATTAACAAATTCAATTCCGTAGTATTGATTTTAACAAAAGCATTGAATAATGAAATATCACCAGCACCAGTAAGTACAGATTGAAATCCAAGTATTGTTAAGGTATCTAAAGCAGTTGTTAAAGTTGCTGGTGGAGTAAAAGGGTTTTGTTCATTCACAACAGAAATAAAGCCTCCATAACCGCCACTTGAAACACCAATGTAACCAGTATTTGAAACAATACTAATTACTACTGCAACACCATTTGTAGAAATAACTATTGATGGCTGATTGTTGATCGTAAATCCAACTGGAGCATTTATAGTGATGTTGTTAACAGATGCGTTTCCGCTTTTGTCTTTTACATAAAGTTTATATTGCGTACTCCATGATCCAGATGGAATTTCTGCCAATGTGAGATTAACTGGATTTACACTTGTATCGCAATCCAGAATAACATCATTACTGAATACCAAGTTGCCAGAACCAGTTATTGTTCTGCTTACATTTGGATAAAATGTGCCATTCAATTCCATTACAATATCCCTTTATTTCTTGCTTCTTCCCAAAATACCTTTTTGAGTTGAACTTGTTTATAGTAAAAACCGAAGATCACAGACATTCCAGCCAAAACTTTATATTTCATTGTGTCCATCCCATCTGGGATGAACACTCGATTTAAAGTTTCTTCAATGTTCCAGTATAAAATATCGTCTTGTGTTTGATCAATGTCAATGTTCAACGCATTTTGAATTGGAAAAATCTTTTGAAAACTGGAAATGTTTTTGTTTCTGAAAATCATCGGCTGATTAATCTGTGCTTGTTTTTGCAATCCAGCAACAACAAATTTAGCATTTGGAATTATTGTTGGGTTGGCAAGTAAATTAAATAGCAAATCTGAATAAGAAACATTTGTACTACCATTCACCAAAATTTGATTATTCAAGTTTTGACTTGTAGAGTACAAGAAGTCCAGAGGTGAAGATGGATTAAACAATTCAATGTCAAAATCATTTGGAGTAGTGTTATTAAACACTAAAACCAATTCACTTAATTTTTCACCCTTGTAGTATCCTATTTTTTTCTGGGCATTGTTACGATCATCTTGTGTTAAGATAAAGTCATTAACGCCAGTTATTAACATTTCACGATCATAAGGCAATCTTATTTGTGTAGTTGCTTCTTTCCCTTTTGGGTTTTTAAATCGGATTGTTTCTTTTTTGTTCGCTGGTGGAATAACCAATCTGGTCTTCTGGGTAGGCTTACTTAATCGTTTTTTTTTTGGAACAATCTTGGCTTTAGTTTTTCTGGTAATCTTCTTAAACTTTTCCTTGTTTGTTTTACCAGAAATGTTGCTAAAATCAATTTCGGTGATCTCCATAAGATCATCATCATCGGTGTCATCAAAATTATCCAGATTTTCTTCTCCATTGGAAAAGAAATCATCATAATCTTCATTACCCCAATCATCAATATGTTCACCCCACTCTGTTATCATATAGTGCGAATTTTTGCAAATTCTTCGTTTTCAAATCTTTTGATGTAGTCCATGATTTTTCGCATCCGTTCCATGTTACTTTCTGTTTGTGCTTTTAAAAACACATTTGCAAACACAAAAATAGCATCAACCTTTGAATAACCTAAACCCAAATATATGTATAATGCTGACTTATCAGCACCAAATTCATTTTCAATTTTAAGATCATTCTTCGGATTTCGATAAACATGAGAAAATTCATGAAGCAAAATAATCATCCTCATCGCTATTGTATAGCGATCAAAATGTGCTTTAGAAACTTCAATAGTTCCAGTAGTATGCCCAATTCTTGCTGGTGTGGTAGAAACCTTGCCATTTTGACTAATAAATGGAAAAAATCGCAGTTTAAAATACTTGTCTGGTGTAGTAAAGTATCTCCCTCTTTGGGTTGCAGTTTCAAAGCCAGATTGAGCAGTAAATGTTTGAGCAAACTTTATGAACTTTTTAGTTTCTGCATCCGTATCGATGGCATAAGTTTTAAGAGTTCTTTCCTTGATGTTGACTATGTAATTTAATTTCTGATCAATAGGAGTAACTGCAATCCGCATTTCTCTTGGAGTTGTAGGGAATGACAAATAAATTGATCTGTAACCATCCACCTCAATAGTACGATCTGCGTACTTTGAGTTCTTCTGGAAGTCAGAAGCAACTATTCTAAATCGGCACTTGCCCTCGCATTTGATAGAAACATCAAGCGACATGGCTCTGCCATTCGTTTCCCACCTTTGCTCCATAGTTTAAGCGTTCTTGCTTTTATTTCTAAAGCCAAAGTACCATACTGCAACGCCAACAACCGCAACGCCTCCAATGATCAATCCCCATTTTAATGCTGGGTTCATTGCCTTTTTTTCGCCACCGCCACCGCCATCGCCACCGCCATCGCCACCGCCACCAGTATTTGTACCGCCACCAGTAGTCATACCGCCACCTTGACCTTGACCTTTTCCAGCACCCAAAAAAAGATTTTCTAAACCACCCAGTATTCCAGTTTCTTTTCCTTTAGAATAGATATTTTGAGATTGCTCTAAAAATTTCTTTCTACTGGCTTGTTTTTCTTCTTTGGTTTTTTTTCCTCCAGCATTTGAATAAACTGGTTTTTGAGTTTCTATTGTTATCATTGTTTTTGTGTTGTTGGTTTGACAATTACATTACTTTGAGAGGCTTGATGTCTGTAAACAAGATAAGCACCTAAAACTGCACCTCCGATTGCTCCATACATCTTATTTTTGTTATCCTCCGAAGTAATGTATCCCTTTTTCTCGGCAAAATAAATAGCGATAAACCCAACAAGACCACCGATCAAAAGAGCATCCATATATTTGACTTTTGGATTTGGACTTTTTAAAGGTGCTGGTTGAACTTGTTTCTTTTGCTGATCCATATCTGCACCCTCAAATTTTGAAACTATATCCTTTCCTTGAATTTCTTTAACTGCATCGATAGGAATAACACACATTTTTCCAACTAAAACAAATGCTGGTCGATTATTTGAGTGCTTTAATTCACCTTTTACAAGTTGACCTTTACGAAATCTACGCATACGCATTTGTGTTTGCTTATGGGCAGTTCCTCCAGTTGCAACAACTGGACAATTTACATCTCTTGTTAAAATGTATGTCTTTCTCATTGTTCTTCAATTATTTTTATCTCTACTCTTTTATTTTTTTGAGTTTGATATGTTCTATAAATAGCATAAAGCAATCCAGCAAAAGCAACAACTGATAAAACCTTTCTCATGATTTACCTTTTCTAACAAAATAGATTGTTGTTCCTATGGCAATCAACCCCAGCAAAACACTACCTCCAATGATCAACATTCGATTAGTTTTGGCTTTGTCTTCGGCTTTTTTCTTGTCTGCTTCCGCTTTTGCTTGTTTCTGGGCAATTACGCTTTTTAAAAGTTCTTGTTTCGCTTCTGCCTTTTTCTGGGCAACATTTGTTGCACCAAATTTCTTCTGGGATCGATTTTCTAATGCTTTTGTACCTAAACCAGCAATACCTTGAACCGCACCAGCAATAGCACCTACCACATTACTCTGATCTTCATCATTCCAATAAGAATGAATTGCATCAAAATTCTGATAAACATCTTCGTTTGTTAAATTTCCATCAAATGATGAAGCATCTTCTTTTGCCACCATGTAAGCGGTCAAAACTTTTAACTGATCATTATTTGGAAGTTCATCAACGTACTTTTCAGCCAACACTTCTGGTGCATCATATCCAGATGCAGAAACATTTGCACTATCTAACATATCAACGAAATCTGAATGGTCTTTTGCCATGATTTCGCCCATTTTAGACATTATTCGATTGTGTTTATTTCTTTGGTAAAGCATTGTTTTTCTTTAAGTAAAGGTATGAATATGCTCCTATTCCTATAACAATGGCTAAAACTCCTATTTTAAATGTATTACCATAAAAAAACAAAGCATTATTTGAGTACATGATATTCAAGTTTTTTGCTCGATCTGGAGGAAGTAATTGCCAATCTGCTTTACTATCCTTTACACGATAAACCCAATGACTACCTCTTTTCTGGTACTCAAAATTTGTACTTGGATAATATAAAGTTTTATACATAATGTAGGATTAATCTTTCAGTAATTTGTATTTGCGAATAACGTAGATTAAAACACCTCCAACTGCAACACCAATTAAAACAGATTTCCAGAAATTACCAGAACCAGATGTTTCTCCATTAGCAAATGACATTGGATCAAAACCAGCACCTCCGCCAAGATCAATATCAAATTCAGTTGATGGCATACCCCAGTTTTCTGTGTCAACTGGTTCGTCAGTTATGATAACTCGATCTGAAATACTTGGATCGCCCTCAAATGATGATTTACCAAAACGCTTTTTACCTTTTTTTGCCCACCATTCTTGGATTTGCTCTTTAGATAATCCTCGTTTAATTAGTTTAGCAATTAAAACTGGTGGAATAACATTGGATGCCATTGCAAGGCGTTTTCTTCTCGCCATTTTTTTAGCAAGTTGAACTTCTTTTGATCGGTTTCGATTTTTTCTTCCATCTGCTCCAGTAAAGTTCTCTAATTTGTTTTCGAGAGTTTGGACACGATCAAATTTTTGATCAAGTGCAGAGTTAATGGCTGAAACATCTTTGCCTTGTTCTAACATTTGTTTTTTCTTGTTAGCCAATCTCATTAACATTTCATTATTCCATTCAATCTTCATGCAGATTTCTTGGATCATTGGAGAAACTTTTGATGTTCCGCCAGTTGCTTCTGAAATAAAATCAGAACTTTCACCATCGAAATCGTAATTTACGCCATCAAAACTTGCTTCTTCATCGTCTTCTGATGCCACTTCATCATCTGATCCAGCATCTTCATCGTCTTCATCATAAGATGTTGATCCAGTATCTTCATCATCTTCATCAGACGATGTTGATCCGCTACCAGAACCAGAGTTTTGATCTTCATCTCTTTCATCAGAACCAGTATCTTGCGTTGTTTGAGTGTCTTCGTCTTCTTCATCGCCCTCTGGATCATTTCCTCTGCGATTTTCACGATCTTCTCTACGCTTATTTCTGCGTTCCATTCTTGCCTCTTGTTGTTCATCACGCATTTCTTGGCGTAATTGCTTTCTTTTTCGTCTTCTGGCAAGGCGTTCTTCTTGACGATCACTTTTTAGTTTTCGTCTTTCAGTACGAACTTCTCTGCGGTTTTTGATACGTTCAAGCCTACGATTTTTTCTTCTGGCTCTGCCTTGCCCTCTGGCGTTTGACATTTCCTCTAAACCACCTCCCAAAAATGCTTCTTCATAAGTTGCACTTGATCTGGCTGGAACTTGTGATCCAGATGGCTCTAAATTGATTTCAATAGTGTTATAGTCCATTATTATACTCTTTTATAGGTAATGTTTCGTTGAGAAGTAACCATTGAGGCAACCCCATAACCAATTAGGGCAGTTATACCAGCAATCATAAATGCGTTTTTGTTGGTTTTGCCCATCTTTTTTGCTACTGCAAAAGCAATTACGCCAGAAACACCAGACACTACTGCATGGGTTCTTGCGTTACCTTTAACGCTTGGCATATCTACAACTCTTGTTTCGCCCTCTGCTTTTGAATAATTCATCATAGGTTCTACTTTATTTTCGTAAACAATAATCCCATCTTTATCTTTAAAAATGCGATAATTAAATTCTTTTCCTCTGCGTAAACCTTGAATGTTCATGAAAGAACCATCCAATGTTGTACCTTTTGGTATTATTTTATCAGTTTCAACAAAATTCTGATGCTCATCATTATTTATTAAAACTGGTGCGTTTTCTTTCGCAATTACAAGCATTTTAAATACTTATACATTTTTATTAAAACCAGCATATCCAATATATGCAATCCATAATCCCAAAATTAATGACATTCCAGCAACAACTCTTTCGTTTTCTGACATATCTGGCTTTGTGGTTTTATACTGCCTCATTTTGTAAACTCCATAGGAAGTTGCACCAACACCAATCAACAATAATGGAATACTTTTTTCTCTTTGTAACATTATTTTTGTTTTATTGTTAATGCGAATATAGTAATTATTCCTAATACTCCCAATACGATTACCCCATTACTTATGCCAGTTTCTTTATTTGTTGGCTCTGATGTTGGTTGTCCAGATGCAAATGACATTGCATCAAAACTACTGCATCCACAAGCATTTGAAACTGCGGATTTTCCTAATCGATCTTCACAATCTCTGCAACCAATTTGATTACATCGACAACCACTTGCTTGTGATGTTGAAAACTTTTCAGAAACCACTTCACCATCTTTGTTAGGTTCTGGCTTATTGTATTTTAAGATAAATTCCTTGTGGGGATGTATTTCAGATAATTCCTTTTCGATCTGCAACTTATCTGGAGTATTGTAATATAACTTTGTCAGTTTATATTCTAAATCTTCATGATTAGTAGCATCTGGTTGATCATACTTTTTGAGCAACTTTCTGGCTTCGGAAGTTGATCCATTAGCGATCACACCCAAAAGGGTAATTCGCTTTTTCTTTTCATTGGTTCTCTCTGGCTTTCTTGTTCTCATCAAGGGTTAAATTTAACAAAAAAAGGCAAAGGCTAATGCCCTTGCCTTTCTCTATATGTGAGTGAAAGAATTACTTTTTCACAACTCCACCTACCTTTTGGTTGGTGTTGATGATTACTGGTGCAACATTCTTACCAGAAAGGCGAGGTGCAACCGCTTTGTTAAGCGACATTCCTCCATTCAATACCGCTTTCGCAGAAAGAACGCTGATAGGGAACATTGAGATAACCAAATCCGTTACTGGCAATAATGGGAAAGTGATCTGTGTGTTACCATCAATAGTAACCACTTTATTCACATCCAAAATGTCATTCTGGAACTGATAAGCATCACGCATAATCGACAAGTTCAATGGAGTTGAATACTGCTTACCATTCGCATCAAAATGTGCAATAGTAAGAGTTTGTGCCAACTGACTTGAATTTGCTGATTGGAAACGCCATTTTCCGATCTGGAACGCCTTGTTGTTGGTTTGACCAAGTAACGCAGTATAAGAAGAACCTTGTAAGTTCGTAATTACAATCGCTGGTGGGTTACCAAATGTAGGCGAGTTAAAGTTGTTGTTGTATCCAAACAATACCGCAGTTAAAGTTGCTGGTGTTGGATTGCTATATTGGATAACATACGGATCAGATACATTTTGTGCTGGAGTTCCAGAAGCGTATGACATTGCATCATCGCCATCAAAATCATCAAAATCATCGTAATCGTCAAAAGACGAAAGATCGCCCTCAAAATAGTCCATACCATCGTATCCAGACATCTTTTCGGCAAACCCTAAATAACCATTCAATTCTTTTTCTTTTGAAGTCATTTTTTTGAGTATTTTCCCTTATGGGAGGTTAAACATTTTCTTTTCTTTTGGAGGATAATGCCTCTCACATAGTTTTTTTGGTTTCCCAGAGAACCACCTCTTTGCTAATTTTAATTTATACGTTCCATACAAAAACCAACATAGGTTGGTAGCATAGAAAGTCAAAAAAAAGCAAAAATGACTGATCTGCCTTATTTGATTTTCGGAGCAACAAATTTTTGATGTACCATAGCACCTACCATGAATAGACCGAGAATTATTGCAAAATCAACTGCTTTTAATGTTGGTTTCATATTTTTCTAATTTTAAATAAATCAACGAAATCAAATGTACTAACACTAAAAGAACCTAATGCAATGAGATTTTTGTTCAATTTACATTAAACAATACTGCAACTGGCTAAAACAAAAGGAATTAAGGATAACAATAATGAGCAAATAAAATTATTTGATCATCAGTAAAAGGGAGTTTTTTAATAACAAATCCTCGAAATAACTTGATGGAACTATCTCAAAAGATTTTTTAAAATTTTTACAAACTTTTGAAATGATATTTATTTGAAGATTATTTATCTGGGGCAAAATACAAACTAAACACCCCAGCCTTTCAGAAAATTGAATGGAACAATCAATTTTGGCTTTTATCTCACTACTTATTTTCTGATCCAAATCAGAAATACGATGTATAGGAATGAAAATAGTATTTTCTTTAATCGTTTTTTTTAAATGATTTTTGTATTGCTTTTGACTGATAAAATAATTACTCTGGTATGCCCCCATCTCAATACACCAAGCATCTGGAAAAGAATAGTTATTGTAACCTAAAAGTTTTACTCTTTCTTGATAATGCCAGAATGAAGAAACATCTTTTAAAGTCATATCAAACAATCCTACCGATCTTAAAATTTCTTTAGAGATCAAGAACATTCCAGAGTTTCTTTCATTGGGTTCAAAAACACCTACTAAATCATCTTCGTTTAAAACAAAAGTCCATTGAAGTTGATCACTTGAAATAGAAACTGATCCAGAATTAAAATTTTTTACTTGGGCATCGACAATCTTCTCCAACCAATTATCGGAATAATAAGCAAAGTGCTGAAAGAACACAATAAAATCGCCAGATGATCTGGGGATCAATTCATTTACACACTCTGCATAGGATTTTTCAACTGGAGTTGTATTTTCAATATAAACGGAAGACATCTCCAGCAAATCTTGATCTGGAGATATACAACCATTATTGTAGATCATCAGCCTACATTTTTTACCAGCATTTCTTAAATTGTGCTGAACAACATCAGCATAATCAAATTTCCCATCCAGCACAATTACCAGATCGGTTAAATACATTATTTACTTTCTTTAGCGTTTAGGATTTTTTCTAATTCCATGTAAAAAGAAATTCTGGCTTCCCAATTTGTTTCAAGATCAAATTGTTCAAACTCTTTAAATTTGTAATTAATGTCTTTGTTTGTCATAATCTCGGCTCTGGCTTGTTTCAACAAATTGTCATAATTAGTATTAACCTTATCCAGATATGATTTCAAATGTTCTTTCCAGTTCTTAAAATGGGTTTCGTCTTTGCTTATAGCACTATACAACTGACCTTGTTCCCTTTCAATCATAATTAACTCTTTTTGAAATTTAAGTTTATCATAATTGTTGGTTGCTGATGCAATCATTTTTGGAAGTTCAACATTCCTTAATTTGTCATTTAAAGCAATTAATTCTTTGCGTTCTGCAATGTTCTTTTTAACTTGATTTAGATGTGGAAATTTCTCCAGAATAATGCTGATCTTTTTCATACTTATTTATTTTTGTTTTTAATAGTTACTTTATACAATAATTTTGGTATTTCACATCCAAAATCTACTTTTAATCGAACTAACTCTGGAGGCTCATTTAAAAGTATTGGCTTATTATCATTTACACGCTTTTTGTAATCAAAATTATACAAGTAATAGGTCATTTACTTATTTATTTTTGTTTTA
>Ga0181343_1000621_pt1 | contig 15050 bp, 17 predicted proteins | sample Su13VDMLBSD_FD_130110 | JGI IMG/M metagenome (GOLD analysis project Ga0181343, IMG submission 130110) | Freshwater viral communities from Lake Michigan, USA - Su13.VD.MLB.S.D | ecosystem: Environmental > Aquatic > Freshwater > Lake | place: USA: Michigan | collected 2013-07-15 | reverse complement strand
TCTTTTGGAATGTTGAGCATAAATTCTCTGCGAAAATACTCAACAAACGAATCAATCGTGCGATCAATATCTTGATTATCTTGTAGTGCCCTGATTGCGTTTCCAGCTTTGCCGGATTGTTCCATATACTCAAAATATGCTTTCAGGAACGCGACAAATTGAGACCCTTCCTCACGAATAAGTCCTGGGAATTGCGTTTCTATCTGTGAAGACAGTTTCTTATAGATTTCGTTTGCGCCTACAATCGTAGCCATTAGAAGTTATACAGCTTTCCTGATGGTGTTGTAATGGTGGCTGTTTGTCCTATTGTTTCGATTGTAGAAACAGAAGTGACCGTTTTTCCAGTTATGTCATCAACGATATTGATCTCAGACTGCGACATCAAAATAATTTGATTTCTAACAGGAATAATGTTAGGAGATAGTGGCGATACTACGATAGAAATAGTTTCGCCACTAAACGTCGTCGGTAAGAAATTGTTTATGTTTACAGTTCCCTGATCGTAATCAATAGTTCCGGCTGAGTAATTAATATACGTTCTGCCTAAACGACCGGTTCCAGATCTATAGTACGTTCTAAGAGTACCAAAACCATTATCGTCGAAATACGAAGTGAAACCATCTTGCGTAAACGATGAAGAAGTAATCGATCCATATCCAGGATGCGTAGGTACGCCACTGATTAATTCTTTAGTACCTAAACGTTGAATTCCGTTATTGAACTTGATGACATAATTATCAGCAGCTATAATAGAAGGAACAAAAGTCTTTCTTAAACGAATAATCGCATTTGACGTCTCGATGCTGTCATCTGTATCATCAATATATTCTAAGAACTTTGAATATCTAAAGCTCTGATTGAATCTTGAGAGATATGTAGATTCAAAAGAAATTATTCTGCTTGCGATAGAAGCAGCCAATTCTCCAGGAGTTTTTGTAGTTTTAGTTGGATTATATCTCACCGTTAAGGAAGGTATGACGTACAGATATGTTGGATCAATCATCTCAACGTCAATCGCTTGTACATTATATTTCTTTAACGTATTTTTGATTTCTGCTTTTCTTGAGCTAGAAAGCAATGTTCCAACTTTTGGCTTTGCGCTCAGAAACACCTTACCATAAATTGGCGGATCATTGTCTTCTCCGCCCCAAACACGAACAGCTTGAATGTCAGGATATTCGCGTACAACTATACGCTCATAGTCATTAGAAGTTACTGTACGATTCTGTGTTTCGTACATTCTTGGTGCATTAAATCTTATAGATTCTATATCTTCAATAGCTGCGCCGCCCTCAGCTCTACCTACAGGAACCACTGTTACAGTTTGTCCGTCAATTGTAGCTCCTACTAGAGAAAACGAATTTGCTCCATTAGGCAATGCGCCATTACAGACACGATATGAAATAGAAACTATGCTTGACGTTGCTGGCTGAAATCCGAGGACGCCGTCGCCAAACGCGACTTTATATTTCTTATCGCGATCAGCTTCTACGAAAAACACCTTAGAACTAGAATTGATAGTTGTGATATCATCTGCTTTAATGTACGATAACGTATTTCCAGTTGTATTGATGCTTACTGTAATGCTATCTGTGTCTACATTTTCGTTAGGCAAAACGAAGGAAGTATTGGAAGAGCGATTATATACAAATCTATGCGTAAGAGCTTCGCCTTCTTTGATTGAAATAAAATCAGCGAATCCATTTGTAGAATTAGAAGCTATAGTGTATGTTTGTGGCGCAACGAATGTATAAGAAGTTCCGTTCACAGTAGCTCTAAACTGTGTGTCTTTTGCGACTCTAATAGATCTAAACGTAGAATTCGCAACAGCTAATGGAAATATCAGCTGAACGTTTGCTGTTGCGCTTTTGGCGCTCGTTGGAGTATAGCCAATCGCTTTCGCGCGCGAAACTACGCTATCATAAAGTTGCGCTGTGTCTAAAAACGCCTCATTAGAAGCCATGTTAGCATAGAATGCGCTATAATACGTGTTGTATGCTAACAAATCTAAAAGAGTACCAATAGCAGAATCATTAAAATCGTAATCAGAGAATTCTGGCTTAGACGAAATAAACGTGCGTAGATTAGCACGAATTACATCAAAGTCTAATCCAGTTACTGTGAGATCTGTATTGGCAGCCATTATCGAACCTTGTTTAAGTTAACGTCTAATGTCACATCATTGAGTGTCGCTACGCTACGGAAACGAATTGTGACTGCTAGACCATTTTCGTCTGGATATTCTCTGATAGAAACTGCTTCCTGATTATCAATCTTTTCTAACTTTACTCTTGGCTCATAGTTTCCAATAGCCGTAGAAATCTGCTCTTGAAATATCGAACTAGAAATTGAATTAAAATTATCAAACAGTCTAGCTCTCACATCTCCGCCAAATTCAGGATGAAATGGGCGCTCATAACGATTAGTTAAAACCAGATTCTTTACAGCTTGTTTTACGGCATCGTCATTCTTTTTTACCAGCAACTTACCAGTCGATGGATGACGACGAAAAGAAAGATCAAAGTCCTTGTATGAGACTTTGTTCAGTGATGAGGGTAGTTCTCTTTTCGCCATCGAAATTCCTTTTTTCTTATTTATTACAAAAAAATGCCTTGACAAGTATCATTTTTGATGATATAATATGAATGTAATCAAGCGGTCATATTATTTCTTTTCCGCATCATTAATAATTTGCAATGCTTCAGCAACTGTAGTTTTAGGTGTAATTTGTGGATACTTCTTAATTAGTTCACTGTATGGCATTGAAGTTAGTTTACTATAATCGACCATAGATTCGAGTTCTTTAGTATGTTTTTCAATCTTAGCTGTTGTTTCGAGACGCTTCTTCTCTTGTTCAGCCAAATCATTATTTCTAGCATATCCTCCAGTACCCCAATTAGAAGAGTTTGCTGTAGAAGTGAGTTTCTGTTCGCCAAGAGAAGTTTTTGCAGGGACTTCCGCTGTTAAATTGTTCTGTGAAGGAATCGTAGATAGGATTCCCATGAACTGAGAAATAGGTTGTGAAAGATTAGAAACAGAACTTCCTGCAGCAGATTCTGCGAAAAGATTTTTCATTTCTACAGGTTTCATCATCTTAGGTGGATTTGGAGTTTTCTGTGGTTTAACTGCGTCTTTCGCTGGTGTTTTTCCAGCTAGAGCTTTCATTGCTACTGCGCCGACTAATGAAACCATGTTAGGTGTTATTGAATTAATATTGTTTGTCTTGCAACCATTGATATTGTTTATCATCTTTGACATAATCTTATTGACATCAATCATAGGAAATGTTGCTGCTATATAAGCAGCTTTTGCTGCAAAGGAGCTTGCGTTTCCTGCAAGAGAAGCTAACTGCGATATCTGATCTGGAAGACTTACTGTAGCTGCTTTGATTGCCGCTGAAGGTATATCAGACAAGAAATTGGATGCGACTGTTGCAAAAATAGTTGATGTAGGGCCGCTAACTTTAGATTGCAGCATAGACTTAACTGCGCCTATTTGCGCTGTGATGTTTGCAGCGCTTGATGTTTTATAAGGTAAAGTTGCCGTGGCTCCAGCTATAGCACCCGTGACTGCTTGAACTGTTGCATCTAGTCCAGGTTTTAAATAATTAGCGCCTAATCCAGTTAGCTGAGATAGTTTTCCGGCAGCACTCAATGCAACTATTCCTGCCGCAACTTTTGGGTCTAGCTTAAATGCGGGTGGAGTAAACGTAGTAGGATTAGCCAACATCAATTTTGCATTACTGTAGTTCATAATATCAGGGAACTTTCTCGACATATCGTCGATCATGTCTGCAACAAGATCTGTTCCCTTATAAACTTTTGATACACCACCTTTGCCCGTACAAGGATCTGCGCCTATAGTATAGGATTGTCCTACAACTGCGTTTGGATAATATGTTTTGATTACAAAGTCATCGGAAAGTTGATCAGCCATTATCCACCTGCAAATACGTTAGAAGAGCCGGCTGCAACAGAAGTACAACCAGTGATACCATCGCCAACACGACCACATCCCTTTCCGTTAATGAAAACAGTTGTTGAGCCTGTAGTAATTGGTGCGGCATGCGTAGGACAAGGAATAATCTCTGGTAATAGATGTGTCGTATTATTGTCGCCCTGACGACTTACTCCAATGCCATTAACAAAAACGTCATCAGACTTTCCTAAACGTGTCATTCCTGAACAATGAGCTACGTCTGCGTCACCAAATCTTGTTACAGCTGGCATTACTTTTTTTCCCTTTTCATCAACTCTTTTAGTTTGTCATTCCATTTACTTAATTCTTCATGATCATGATCTGTATGATCGTGTTTATGTTCTTCCGGAATATAAGGTTTAAATTCAATCACATTATCAAATTCTAAAGGGATGTCTTCATAATTATCATATGTATGAAGTTCAGTCCCAATTAAGATTACGAATCTATGTTTCATTTTAGTTCAGATCTATACGTGTCGCTTTCGCAGCCATGTTTCCTGATGACGCTAATCCAAGATCACCACCCGCCCCAATACCCATAGCACCAGCAGAAACTAGCTGATGTTGTCCACCAGTCATCGTAACGTTGTCGCCGCTTACTGTTTGAACATTTTCACCAGTTATTGTTTGTTTGTTGTTACCACCAATAGAGTCAGTCTTACTTCCACCAGTGATTTCTTCTCGATCTCCAGAAGTACGATGAGAAGTTTTACCATTCACTTGAACTCGCTGATCACCTGAAGTTTCTTGAAGATGATTTCCTGCAGACTTTACACGAAAATCTCCGTGTGCAACTATTTCATAGTCGCCTTTAACTTCATGCTTTAACGATCCCGTGACCTGCATTAAAACATTGCCGTCTACATTGATCTTAAAGTCACCTTTAATCAGTTGATTCTTTTCGCCATTAACGAATTCTTGATCTTTCCCTTCAATTTTAGTAATGCGCATACCATCATCTTTAATCTCGATGAATGTGCCACTAGCATGATATACGTGAATGCGTCTATCGTTAGGACTATTATCCACTTCAATCATATGACCAGCTTCTGTTGTGATCGTATGATTTCCAAGATATTTCGTGCTTTCACCGCCTGGCTTTTCTTCTTGATACTTAGACATTATCTATCCTATCCAAATGAAGATGTTGGTGTTGAACTGTACTGTTGTTGCGAAAGAGCAGCTGCTTCATCCGGTGCTCCTGAAACTGCTGCATTGGCGGCTTCTATTACTCCAAGCTGGCTTAAAATATCAGCAGAAGTAGGCGGATCGATATCTGGAATTTCACCTAAGGCTGCGCTGGTTATTGCAGCATCAACAGAAGTCATGCTGTGTTTTTGTGGTGGTGTGGTAACTTTTAATTTATCAGCTCTTGCTTTTTTACTTTTAGCTCGTGGATCATTATTTCCTTCTTCTGCACCACGACCACGCAAAGTTGTAGAAGTGTCGTCGTCTTGCGTTGGATGTACAGAAGGATTACCGCCTACACCACTCTGTCCACCAAAAGATCTAGATAGACCGTTAATCAATCCTGCAACTAAAGCTAACTTTTGCGGAATAGTTAAATTCTGCTGTTGTACTTCTCTTTCCGTTGGAGCGGTTATTGATAGTTCGTTTGTTGTGCTATCTGTGGCTGCTATAGATCCGTCAGAAACATTTCTAACGACAGCGTTAATACTATAAGAGCCGTTCTTAAGCGGTTCGCTGAATCTTAGTTTCCACACATTAGGAGTAACTGATTCGTCTAAGCCAAGATTACCATCGAAAAGAGTATACAATCCATAGTTAGCATAAACTTCTATAGTTTGTTTAGGATTTCCTTCGCTATCAAAACGTTCAAAAGACACTGTTCCAGTAACAGTTGGTCTAGTATTAGAAGTTCTTAATGCGTTTACAGTAATAAAAGCCATTATGCAACACCTCCAGAACCTGGAGCATTAGATCCTGCTCCACCCTTTTGCTGAATGTGTGGGATTGTCGCAAATACAATTGGTATTTGTTCTCCGTCGCCATCCATGAAAAAACCTAAAACTTTTGAACCTTCTGTGATTCCTGTAGGACTGTGACCAATGCCACTTATGGAAGCTGATGTCGTTGGCGTAGCAACGTAACACCACGGAAGATCACTTGTTGGGAGATCTCCTTTATTTTCCGTATGATGACCATGGATTCTAACTTTGATTCTTCCTAACTTCAATTCATCTTTCTGTCCTGAAAACTGACCGGAACCGCGATCTTCTACTGTTCCAACCCACCACTTCAGACCATCCTTCCCCATCACTGTGCCAAATTCGGACATTATACTACTCCAGAATTACCAGAAGAAGACTTACTGTGCGAATCGCTCTTACATTCCAATATGCATTCATATTTAAAATCTTGATTGTCTCTATATGTTACGTGACGAACTGATGTAACTAGATATGATCCGGAACGAACATCTAATTCGTTTCCTTCTTGGTTTGCTGGTATATTTAACTTGATTTTGATACCCGGTTTATATTCGACGTTTCCTGGAACGCGAACATTCACTATCAAATTATCTAGCTGTATAGCAGCAGAAGATTTTGCGCCATGCTCTGGAAGCGATCTTTTATTTTCCGCTATCTTAGGATCTCTAGAATCACGAAACTTACTCTTACTTTGCCCAGGTGCAACTATAAGATTGTATCTTTCGCCTCTAGAACTTTTTTGATCTTTGGTTAGTGTGTCGCGTCCAGTGTGTGTTGTATCGCCCGCTCCGTCGCGCTTACCTTCCTTGACTGCGTCGATCTTACCTGTAGTTGGATCAAAGTAATACCAATGATCTGAGTCCGCACCATTGTAACTAGAATCTATATTATCAAAATCACTTTTCTGATCAAATGCTATTATTTTCTTAGATGCGTCTCCACCAATGTTTCCAATGTTTTGATGCGCATAAGAAAGGGTAAACTTATCCGCTTCTTGCAACATTGAATCTATGGTTTTAAAATGATATCCATCTCGATCTTGATAGTACACATAGTTCGACGCTTTAGCTTTAGCAGACTTACCTTCTTTAGCAGCCCAACGAATGGCGGTAGCAGGACTACGTCCTGTTCCATAATAACTCTGCTTGTCTTCCGTCTCTTCGTTTGTTACTAGCTCTTTCTTTATCGTCGAACTATTCTTGACATATTCGTCATGCCATTCTTTTGCCAGCTCAGATACTTTTTTATCCTTATATGCTTTTTCTATTGATTTCTGATTGTTTTCTATAAATTCTTGTGGCACACAAGTAAGAATGTACATATCTTGATTTTCTTTGACTCGAATACGTTCTCCGACTTTTCCAGTTCTGAACTTCATTCGAATCGTTTCGCCTTCGCGATTACCAAACGAAAGCGACACTTCTTCATTACCCTTTAGTGCTGCACTTTGATAAAAGCCAGCAGCATCATTTATCGTTATGTTAGCTGAAGCACAAGTAGAATAAATGCTTTCAAAATAATCTAGCACATTAACTAGATTACGAACGTCTGTTCCATTTATTGTTAATTGTGTTAAATTACCACCGCCAATAGAACTCATCTTACAACGACACCTTCATCAAAGATATATGGATGTTGTTCCTTAATCAACAATAGATAATTAAGATCTAGTAAATAGATGTTTCTATTTTTTTCATTTCTTGCATTTTCGTAGTCATAGATCGTTACTATTTTACGACTAGAAGCAGCAAGCGATGCGTATGTTGTGTAGTCAACAATTAAAGTTTTTTCAGGAATTATACGTTGAGCGCCATTATCAAATATGATTTTCTTTTCCTGCAAAATCTTTTCATAATGATGTGTTGTTTTCATAGCATATTCGACGCTACCGTATTTCTGTCTGATGTAGTTGTTGAATTGTTCGTACGAAAGTACCCACTCAAAATATGGATCGTGAATTTCATTCGTTAATAAAATAAGCCAATCCATCGTTTGATCGCCATAATAATCATATGCGATCGTATCTGGTCGTTCGCCATCCTGAACAAAATATTCGTCGAACGTTACATTTGCGTTGTTAATAAAATTAGTGATTGCGAATCTTTTTGTAATATTTGTAGCTGCAACTGTACGTTTCGTATTTGGAACACGATATGATACCGTCGGATAAGGTCTAAAGAGAAACATATATCTTCCTTATATCTCGAAAGCACCTGAGCCAGCAGAACTTAATACAGAACCAATGCTTGAACTGAAATTAGAATATTGTCCTGGATTAAGGAAATTTTTAGTAATAACTTCGGTTTCTTTAAACGAAAGAGAAAGCTCAACTTCTGCGGGCGCGGGAACGCCGCCGCCGTCCGCATCTCTAATGTATGCAGGATATCCTTGACCGTGATAATTTATTCTAACATCAGTACATACAGAAGGACGAATAGTAAAAAGATATTCTGGATGATTGAATCTAATATTAAAGAATTCGGGATATTTGAAAAACAATCCGCCTGCCACGTATTCTGGATGAGAATAGTATTTGAAGAAATCTATAATTGAAGCGATCGCATCAGATTCTTGACGATTTCTCGGTGACAATCTCCAAGAAAATGTATGATCTCTGAAGTTTACGCCTGTAAAAAGAACTATCTTGTGAGGATTAGCTGCCACCCCACCAAATGTTTTTAACGCTGCCGCGAATCCAGTTTCATTTCCACCAACAAAATTAAATGTTGATTGCGCTACTGATAAAGCCGATCCTCTAGCGATGTTTCCTGCGGTTTCTGCTGCTATATTAATAGCGCCCTGTCCACTACCTAACACAGCTTCTTGACCTAGATCTTTGTTTCCGTACAGTGCTCTATCGTATGGCTTAAGAGCCATACCTAAAACAGGATCTAAATCTCGCTCAGTATATAGTGGATTATAATCTGTTGATAGATTAGCGGGCATTGGCAGAAATACAGACCCACCTGGAACATTAAAATTACTACCTATTGTAGATCCAGTCCATTTAGCAAAAATGTCAGCAGCCAGACCATTAGTCTGGACTGCTTGAAATGAAATCCAGTGATCATTTAGTACGAGATCGCGCGGAAACACAGTGCTTGTTCCCGTAAAGGGATCAGAACCAATTCCGCCTCCAGCTAATGTAGCGTTATAAACGCCAACTGCAGCAAGTCCTCCTACCGCGAGTCCTCCGCCAGCAACACCGGCTCTCCTGAAAGAAAGACTTCTAGCAGAATTGAATCTAGGGAATGCCATTGTAACTCCTTTGCTGATTACTATTTATACCGAATACATAGAGTTATCATGGCTGCGTACAAAGGACGATTTGTCCCTAAGAATCCTCAGAAGTATAAAGGTGATCCCACAAACATTATCTATCGCTCATCGTGGGAGATGCGCTTTATGAAATATCTTGATGAAAATCCAAACATCATTCAGTGGGCTTCGGAAGAATTATTCATTCCATATAAGTCGCCGCTTGATGGTAAGTGGCATAGATATTTTCCAGATTTCATTATTCGTATGCGCGACAAAGAGGGGAAGATTACTGTTAAGATGATCGAGATCAAACCGCGATCACAAGCAGTCCCACCTTCTCCTCGCGCGAAGGGACATCATACAAAAAAGTACCTTAAGGAAGTCGCTGTATTTGGAATAAATAATGCCAAGTGGAACGCAGCTAAAGAATACTGCGACAACAGAAATTGGCAATTTGTAGTCCTGACGGAAAAAGAACTAGGAATCTAGCGTGGTAGCATACGTATTCGACACAATACTAAGACGCGGACAAACTGCTGGATATTCGCCATCTATTAAGCGAGAATCAAGAAACTGGTTCCGTCAGCAGGCTAAGTCGATGACGGCTGCTAATCCTAGTCGTATGATTCGTAGTCAGACTTCTAGGTTAACAGATAAACCTCTAATCGGAAGAATGTATCTTTTTCAGTACGATCCTAAGACGAAAGACAAGTTACCCTACTATGACAGATACCCGCTCGTTTTTCCAATTGGTTCAGGACGCACTACTGGTTTCGCTGCTTCGGGAGGATCTTTCTTGGGAATTAACCTCCATTATCTACCGTTACCTTTACGAGCGAGATTGATGGATGCGTTGTACGAAGTGGCTAACACGAAAGAGCTAGACGATACTACTCGTCTTAGGCTTTCTTACAACATACTTAATCAAGCGTCAAAATATCGTTTTTTCAAACCTTGTATAAAAAGATATCTCGTGTCGCATGTAAAATCAAAATTCTTTTACATTGAGCCAACTGAATGGGAAATGGCGCTATTCTTACCGCTCGATAGATTCGTCGGTGCTAACAAGTCACGAATCTATGCGGACAGTCGTAACAGGATATAAAAATGCCATTTAATGTAGCAGAATTTAATGCAGAGCTAAATGCTTCGGGATTTGCGAGACCATCGCACTTTGAAGCATGGATATTAGCTGGTCCGTTGTCTAACGGATTTAATTCTTTTAATAACATATTGAATCAATACGGTCTAAGCGATGGTATGCGTTTCCGTATCGAATCTGTTAATTTGCCTGGAAGAAATTTAATCACTCTAGATCAAAACTACTATGGTCCTACTAGAGCTCTTCCTTATAGAGCAGCTCAACAACCCGTAACAATGAGCGTCATCCTTTCTAGTGACATGCGCGAGCGCGAAGTTTTCATGAAATGGCAAGATTTCATGATTGGTCATTATAGATCAACGTATGATGGTAATAGATATCGCGGAATGTTTGATTCTAGATATTACGATGACGGTATCGGCACAATTGCAATAGTTCAGTATGGTCTTCCCGTAAATGGCAATCTATTAGAGTTTGCAGCTGCTTCATTTGGTTTGGGTGATTTTGTTAAATATCTTTCTGAGAATGCCGTAGCACATAATACAATCTATCTTGAAGAAGCATATCCAATTTCAGTAAACGATATTCAAATGTCTTGGGCTGATGATGGATATGCTAGAATGAATGTAGAAATAAGATATCGTTACTCTACAGAAACGAATCAAACATTCGGAGATAACATTCAATCTCAACTGAGCTCGACTAATTCCTTGTTGTAAATCGTGAGGTGAAATATAATGGCATTACCTAAAATAGCTGCGCCTAAATTTGCGCTTGAATTGCCGTCTAATGGAAAACTAATTTTATTTAGACCATTCCTAGTTAAAGAAGAAAAGGTGTTGCTGATGGCAGCACAATCAGAAGATTCTTTAGCTATGATTGATGCAGTCAAAGATGTGATTGCTTCCTGTTGTGAAGACGTAGATGTTACAAAGCTTCCTTATTTCGACTTAGAATATCTGTTCTTAAACATTAGAGCAAAGTCTGTAGGGGAAATAGTGAAGTTAGAATATCGCCATTCTGGCGGAAAGAATTACAAAGGTGAAACGTGCGAAGTTGTTACGCCTATTGATATCAATCTTGAACAAGTTAAAGTTGAAAAGAATCCAGATCATACAAATAAGATTAAGCTCGATGATCGTTTAGGTTTAGAACTTAGATATCCTACTGTAAATGATGTTCGTCAGATTGGTGAAGGTGCTGACGAAATTCGAATGTTGGCAAAATGCATACTTAGCGTTTATGACGATGAAAATGTTTATGAGCCCGATAACATTGACGATGCGACACAATTCATTGAATCGTTAAACAATGTTCAGTTTGCTAAGATTATGGAATTTATTAACACTATGCCAAAACTTCGCCACACATTTAGTTACAAGTGTAAGGGATGTGGACAAGAAGATACCGTTACGTTAGAAGGAATGTCTGATTTTTTTTAATGATCCTCTCTCATAATACGTTGGCTAATTATTATCAAACCAATTTTTCGTTGATGCAGTATCACAAATATTCGTTGAGTGACATAGATGGAATGATACCTTGGGAGAGGGATATTTACGTTAAGATGCTTGTAGAATACTTAGAAAAGCTAAGAGAAGAACAAGAAAGAAATTAATGGCAAAAAAGCCAGGACCATTAGCAGGAAGTTTTGGTAATACAAAATACTATTACGCAAGTGATGGTACGGTGGTTGATGAAAATGGAAAACCGGCTCCTGCTAAATTCGCTTCTATATTTGGTCCACCGCCTAGCGCAGAAGAAAAGAAAAGCAAGCGCGAAAAGATCAAACAATCTTTACCTAAAATAAAAGAAACATTTATTAAAGCTGAAACGAACGTAACAGGCGTTCCAACAAGAACGTTTCAGCGTGAACTTGTAACATCAATTGAGCATACAACAAAAATAGTTGGCAATCAAGAAGTATTGAACGTAAAGTTAGATGAACTATTTTCTTCATTCAAAAATACATTAGTACAGATATCCAAGAATCAAGATCAAATTGTATCTTCAATAATACTTCAAAATCAAATCTTTCAAGATAAAGTTATTGAAGCTATAACTGGCATCAGAGCACCTACTCGCGCAGCAGGAACGAAAACTAAAATCAGTCGTTCGATAGGAGGAACAAGAACTTCACCTGTTCCTCGTGTTAGATCGAAAACAGTTGCGGAACAAGCTGCAGAAAAGTTAGCTGAGAAAAACATAGCTGAAAAAGCTTCAGAAGGATTTAAGTTTTCTACTCTATCTGTTCTTAAAGCTGCTGCCGCCGGCGGAGCAGTTGTTGGCTCAGTTATGGCTGCTTCTGAAAAACAGCCATACACTGGAGAAGGTGTAGCTGCTACAGGTAGTGCGAAAGAGGCTATAGATTTTTTCGTAAGCAAAGGTTGGACTCGAGAGCAAGCAATCGCTCTCGCAGCTAACCTACAAGTTGAATCTAATTTTAAAACTAATGCGGTAGGTGATGGTGGTCGCGCATATGGCATAGCGCAATGGCATCCAGATCGCCAGGCTAACTTTGAAAGAGTCTACGGAAAACCTATAAGAGAATCAACTTTCAAAGAACAGTTAGAATTTGTTAATTGGGAACTCAATAATACTGAAAAACGTGCAGGAGAACGACTAAGATCGACAACAGATGCAGCTACAGCTGCAGCGATCGTAGATCAATATTATGAAAGATCTTCAGGAGCACACAGACAACGCCGTGTAACGCTTGCACAACAATATGAAAAGGGAGATATTCCAGCAACTCCTTCGGGTGCTGAAGGCGCTGCAAAAGCAACTTCTCCCAGACTTCCTACAACGCAGATTCCTTCTTCTGTTGCTCAACAGAGTAGTGGTGTTTCTCCTAGATTGCCAATACCTGGAGCTTCTGAACGAGCTTCATATCCACAACCACAGTCTACTACTCCTCCAGGCGCACCCAGTGGAGGACCTAAGCAAAGAGAAGATTCTTCCGGCGCAGCTAATGTTTCTATGACAAACGGCGGAGCTACCAGAAGTGGTCCAATAACGCCTTATCTAGCGAGCGCTATATCTCAAGCAGTCACTGAAGTTTATGGTGCAGGCGCAAGAGCTGAAGTATACAGTGGTGGTCAGCCGCCATATCCAGGAGGACCCCGTGTTGGTTCAACGCGACACGATAACGGTATGGCTGCAGATGTTTATGTTTATGCTAACGGAAAAAAGATAACTGGAGATGATTTAGGAAAGCTCGCGCAGTATTGGTTATCTCGAGGCATAGGTGGTGTTGGTCTTGAAATGCGTGGTGGTGGAATTCATTTAGACCAGCATACAGATCGAGCAAGAAGTTGGTTCTATGGAAATGAAACAGCTGGTGCAAGAGCAGCAGTTTACGCTGGTCTTAGAGGCGAAACGCCATCTGGCATGATCGCATCTGTTGAAAGACCAGCAGGAACACAACAGCAAGCAAGACTACCTACAGCATCTAGACAATATGCTATGCAAGAAGAATTAGAACAACAAAGAAATAGAAACGTTGTATTCATTAACAACGTTAACAACAATAATATTCGTACAGTTTATCAGAATAGCGCACCAGTTCACAGACCCGATGAAGGATTCAGTCCTTTTGTTGTAGCAGCTGCAGCAGCTCTTGGGATGACTCGTAGAAGAGGTTTATTTTAAATGGCTATTTCTAATTTAATAACATCTAAGGGATCGTACGAGCGCCCTAGCGTTGCTGCTTTTTTTGGTAGTTCTAATCGCGCTGCGAATGATAATGTTGTTAAAAAATCTAATCTTTTTTCTGCAGCGTTTGTAGTTTCTTTAGCAGACTATCTCATAAAATTAAATGAAGAACTCATTAAGCCACAAAACAGCTATGAAGGATTAGTTAAATTAATTGATGATCTTGTAAAAACGATCAAGCAATTCGAGAAAGATGTTAATGTAAGATTTAAAAAGTTGAATGATGAGATAGTAGCATCACAAAAAAATATAGGAAAACTATTATATTTTGCTCCTTCTAAACTACCATTGAAAGATATCGCTCCTGGTGTAATTACAGCAGGGAAAATTGCAAGCACATCTGGAATAGGCATTCCTCCCATTGATCTACCTGGTGTTGGTCCTCCTAAAACTACGCCAAGACCAACACCAGGTGGATCTACAACTACACCTAAAACTGAACCAAAAACAAAACCAGGTGGATCTCCTGCGCGTCAAAGAATGTCTTCACCAAAGCTAGACATAAAAGTTCCAGGAGCTTCTGTCAAGATTCAGTTGCCGCCTGAAGCTCCTCCTGTATCTAGCGAATCTATTAAGAGTCAGATGGGCGAGCCGCAGAAAGCATCATCAGAAGGAGTGAAGAAAGCGGCCGCTCGTGCTGCATTATCACAAGTTGCAAAACGAGTTTTTCCTAATATTGCTGAGAAGATTGTGCCGGGTTTGAACACTGCGTTTGGTCTTTATGGTGCATATCAAGACTACAAGCAGGGAGATTATGTAGGAATGGTTGCGAAGCTTGCTATCGCTTCTAATCTTCCATATGTTTCACAGACTGGTGTTTATGTTGATTTTGCTAATGAAATGCAGAAAGCTCTGCCTCCAGATTTGGCAAAAGATTTAGATCAGTCTGATTATGAAGCAGTAGCGAAAGAAATGCTTGATCAGTTCATGAACTCTATTTCTGGAGTGTTACCAAAACGAAAACAAGAAGACAGTGCTGGTGCAACTAGCAGATTAACTGGTCGAGCTCAACGCATTCAGCAACAAACGCCTAGTGGAAGT
>Ga0181343_1000619_pt1 | contig 15085 bp, 20 predicted proteins | sample Su13VDMLBSD_FD_130110 | JGI IMG/M metagenome (GOLD analysis project Ga0181343, IMG submission 130110) | Freshwater viral communities from Lake Michigan, USA - Su13.VD.MLB.S.D | ecosystem: Environmental > Aquatic > Freshwater > Lake | place: USA: Michigan | collected 2013-07-15 | reverse complement strand
CGAACTGCGTGCCAGCGGTGAGGAGATTCAAGCTTTGATGCAGGAACTCGCTGCCGAACACGGCCACGGAACCTTGAACCTTGAGACTGGTGAGTTCACCGTTTCAGAGCAAGAGGCTACCCCTGAGCTGAAGGTTGTTAAATAACTGACGAGCGCTGTCCCTGAGTGTGGGACGGAATGCTGGTTAAGAGAGCCCCCTTATGGGGGCTTTTTTGTTGAAAAAAACATTCTTTCTCTGTTATTTATCTTTGTCAAAACAAATGACAGGATGAAATTCTTTGAGATTTTTAAGGACGACAATACGTGGAACGAAAAGTCAATCGTTGGCTTTGCTGCGTTTGGAATGATGGTAGTTTCTTTGGTGGTTGATATCGTGACTGGTACGCTAGGAAGAGAGATGCCAATCAATGAATTCATCTTTGATGGCTTCCTCTATATCGCACTTGGTGCGTTTGGAATTGCTGAAGTTGGTAAAATCTGGGGAAAGAAGTAATGAAACTTCCTGTATCATACGAACAGTTTGTCAAGAACCCTATCGTTGGATTGATGTTCTTGTGTATCAGCGCCCTTGCGTACCTTTACCTTAGCTCAAGCGGAGATAAGAACGAGTCACTTGAACAGTGTAATGTTCGTGTAGAAAAGCTAGAGGCAGACAAAGAGCTGCTTTCACTTCACCTACGGAAAAGAGACAGTGCTCTTGCCTACGCTAGTGCTATGTTAACGCTAAAAGATATAGCAAAATGAAAACCAACTTCCTAATAGTTGCTACGTTCTTAGCTGGGTTTGCTTTGGCAAAGATTGGTGACCAGCCAACAGACACAAGAGTTGATGACACAGATGCGCTTATCGCTCAAGGCGTGGAGCAGATGCAGATTCTAGGAGAACGTTCTGCTAAAGTCAACCAAGCCGTAAAGACCAAGTTTGAGAATATGAAAGAGACCATTGAGGTCCTTGAGGTCGAGAAAGAGCAGTTGGTTGAACAAGTAAAAGTAATGGAAGATGAGATTATTACTATTAAGTCTGCTAGCGTGCAGCCTTTCGATGTACTCGCAATCGGTGTACCCGATACAGCGAGTAGAAAATAAAGACACCGTAGTCGTAATGACTAAGGCTCAGGCAGTCGCTATGAACCAGCGATTCCTTTCAATGGACTCAACAATAAAAGCATACGATGAAGCTTACAAGTACAAATATTATCAGTATCATCAAGCAGGCAAAGCAATTGCTCGGCAAGATTCAATCATTGGTGAACTCAATCGACAACTCCTCATCAAGCCCACGTTCAAAAGAATGACGCAGCAGGACGTTCTAATGTCCTCTTACTTCATTTTATTCTCGGTAGGATTACTCTACATCAACCTCTAGGGTTTTCGTACATTTGCATTACTGAGTAAACTCAACACAAATGGCATCAAACATCTCAACTAGCGCAATTAGAGACATCTACCAGCAACTACTGCGTGTAGAGTCAAACACTATTACCTCAACTGAGAAGTTTGTGTCTGATGCACTTGGTACTGATTCTGCGCTTAAGATTAGCACTCTTTCGGTGCGCTCCACCAATAAGTTTTACATCGACAACCCTGGTGTAAGTGATGGTTCTGAATCTGGATTCTTGGTTCATAACCCATCAAGCAAAGAGGTGAAGGTTAGAAGCTTGACTTCAATTGCCGAAGTTATGCCTCAGTACGTGTCTAAGCCTGACGCTCAGACTTTGGCTACGGCCTCAACCAAGATAGACATATCGTCTACCAACAATCTCCCAATTAACGCAACTGGGCTAATATCAGTGAATGCTAGTAACGAATTCGTTCTTGCTGCTGGTTACTACAAGATTACGGCTTCAATACGTGTAGAGGACACGCTCACACCAACTCCTACGGTTTACGCTCAAATCAACAAGGTTGGTAACTCAACTCAAGCTACAACGGTAGATAAACTAATCTCAACCTACAAGCTTGTTGTGTTTTCGGACATCGTATTTGTTTCTGCTGCTGATGTAACTGGAGCAACAAACAAGTACGAGGTTAAGATGCACGTAAACTCAGACACATCTAGCATTAGCGGTGGATACATCCACGTAGAAAAGATTGCCAACATAGATGCTGAGATTGGAACAATCGACCTTCCTTTAGAGCCTCAGGTCTAAAAACCTATTCCCTACCTTTATGGTATGGGTGATTCTCTTGAGCAAATAAAGTATTTGGGGGAGATGCTCTCCGAGATACAAAATCGTTGTCCCGACATCAGGATTGTCGCATTTGCCTCAGATTCAATTGATGAATACGAGCCTACTCACTATCTTTGCTTTAATTCATATGCTAATTACGATGATTGGCATTACATAAAAAATTTAATTAACGAAGAGAATGATGAAAGATTTGGGACAAATATTTTCGAAGAGTGCCCAGACTTGGACGCTTTCGGAGGCGTTTCCAGTGACTTCGGAGAGGAAGACGACGAGGGCGATTATTAGAAAGCTTACTGTCGGTGACCTGAAAACAGGAATGCATTTTGTTATCGGTAACGAGCTAAAGGCTCCAGTTAACGGAAAGATTGACGAAATCAAAAAGATGATTACCGAGCACGGTGTTCAGTACGAGATTTGGTTTGTCCGACTTAACGAGGGACGTTTTATCTGGAAGACAATTTACTCAAACAACGGCTCTACCATTACGGAGGAGTACGACGTAGACTACTGATTATGAGAGCAATGCGACAGTTCGTTGTCAGAATCGACAACAAGTTCACCAATGAAATCAAACTAAACAGTGGCCTTAGTTTAATTGTAGATACCAAGTTTGAGCCTCACAAGCACCGTGCATTTTACGGTGTGGTAGTTGAGCTGCCAGCTAAGGATGAAACGCCAGTAGAGATTGGCGACAAGTTGTACTTCCACCACTCAATCATATTCAATGAGAACTATCAAATTGCAGAGGACCTTTTCTTGGTTGCTTATGATAAGAGAGGCGGTTACGACACGCTTTGCTACGCTTATGAGCACGATGGAGTCATTCACACTCTTGGTGACTACGTATTTCTGACACCTCCAGAGAAGAAGGAAGAAGTAAGTGAGTCTGGGTTGTTCCTTGGTTTCCAAAAGAAGGTTGAGGACCGTGGGTATGTAAAGTATATGAATGAGCTTGGTGATGAGCTTGGTATCCAAGTCGGAGACCTTGTTGGATTCACGCCTAACTCTGATTGTGACTTTGTGATTAACGATGAGCGCCTATGGCGTATGCGTCTACAAGACTTGACTGTTGTTTATGGCTAAGAGAGTGTGGAGTGTCAGTAACAAAATGCAAGAGCTTCTTGAAGCGACTCAAGGTGCTATTGACTCTTACATTTCTGACATTAGGCGTGGCGTGAGTGCTGACGCTGAGGGTTCTGCAAGGAAGAACGAGCTTCAGTCAATCAAGGAAGCTTTTATGAATTGCAAGGACCTCATCGTTGAGTATGAAAAGCTTGAGGCACGGCTTGGTGAAGGTCAAGTCCGCACAATGGAGGAGCCTGAACTGAAGGATTTCAAGCCTGGCTTTGCTGAGAAATACGCAAGAAAGTAATGGGGTTTCTCGATGGTGATATCGTAAACATCTGTCCAAACGATACTCGTGGTGAGATTGTAGTAATTGACGGTCTGCAAATACAGCTTCCTGCTGTTCCTGCTCACGAGGAAATCTTGTTTGGTGATAAACCCATTGATGAGCAAATGTGGGAGCGTGTAGAGCTTCCTGCTGCCTTAGCTGCTATTGACTCAGAAGATGAGTGGGATGAGCAGCCAAAGGAGTTTAAAGCGAAGTACGAGCCCTACGTTGAGCGTGAGTTTATAAGACGTAAGAACGGACTGTGGTTTTACAACAATGGAACTCCTACGTATATCACAGGTAAGCATTATATGTTTCTTCAATGGTCTAAGTTTGATTTCGGTTATCCATTCTTTATACAGCCACAATGGAAATTGTTTATTCATTGGGAAGCCTGTAGAGTAGACCCGAGAAGCTTTGGTCAAATACACGTAAAAAACAGACGTGCTGGTTGGTCTTCGATGGCTACGGCAGAGCTTGTTGATGAAGCCACCCAGACATACGAGTCGTGGTTTGGGATGCTGTCAAAGACAAACGATGACGCTCGTGACGTATTGTTCAAAGACAAGGTTGTCACCATTTACAGGAACTACCCGTTCTTCTTCAAGCCAATCAGTGACTCAAACTCTGACCCTAAGAGTGAGCTGACGTTCCGTGAGCCCGCCTCGAGGAAGAAGAAGAAAACAGTAAAGGAATCTGGAGCCCTTAACACAAGGATTGACTTCAAGGCTACGAAGACCAACTCGTATGACGGTGCGAAACTAAAACGTCTCATTCACGATGAGGCTGGTAAATGGCTGTTGCCCAACGACATATGGAAGAACTGGCAAGTCACTAAGAAGTGTTTGATTGACAGAACGAGAATCATCGGCAAGTGTATGATGGGCTCGACCGTTAACCCTATGAACCAAGGTGGTAACGGATTTAAGAAGATATACTATATGTCTGACCCAAGTCAGCGTGACCCAGTTTCTGGTCGCACTGGTTCTGGTCTTTACTCAATATTCATCCCAGCGTATGAAACAGTTATTCTTGATAAGTATGGTCGTAGTGTGGTTGATGACCCCGAAAAGCCTTTCATCAGCATTGACGGAGAGTCGCTAAACTACGGAGGTAAAACATTCTTGCTTGCCCAAAGAGACTCGTTGAAGGGAAACTCTGATGACTATGCGGAAGAGAAGCGGCAGATGCCGTTTGACATTGACGAGGCGTTTATGGACTTCAACGAAAGCTCAATCTTTGATATCGTCAAGATTAATGAGCAAATGTTCTACAATAATGAGCTTGAGGAGCGTCCATACACAGAGGGCAGGTTTCACTGGATTGACGGAAGACGCTTTGGCGATGTGATGTTTATCCCCGAGAAGAATGGCCCGTGGCAGGTTTCGCACTTCTTGGATGCTGAGGACAGAAACCAGTACTACGAAAAGGGTGCTCACAAGTACCCAGTAAACGATTGGCTTGGCGTTGCTGGAGTTGACCCGTACAAGGTTGACGCTACAGTTGACGGAAGGGGCTCTCGTGCGTCTATGCATATTGTCACACGAGCGAATATGAAGTACCCCAGCAGCACGTGTATCGCTAGATATAACTCAAGGGAGCAAACGGCTGCACTGGCATATGAGCAGATGCTTATGGCTTCAATATTCTTTGGTGTTCCAATGCTGATTGAAAACAACGTACGAAGGATGATTGACAAACTTGAGGAGTGGGGGTATATGGGGTATGTTCTGAAAAGACCTAAGGCTCTGACTCCAAAGACATCAAGGAATGTCACGCAGTATGGTATCCCGATGAACTCCGAGGATATCGCTCAAGCACACGCACACGCTATCCAAGCGTATGTAAACAAGCACGTAGGATTAGATACTGAAACTGGGGAGATGGGAAGCTTCTACTTCAACGAAACTCTCAAGGATTTAATTGCTTACGACATCAAAAACAGAACAAAGCACGACGATAGTATTAGTCTCGGTTTAGCTCTTTTGGGACTGCAGGTTCAGCCCCGAGAAGAGAAGAAGGTAACGCTCTCAAAACCAATTGTAAGGCGTTATGACAACCGTGGGAGTATCTCAAGAACGTCTCGCTGAATATTTAGTAATTTTGTGTATTGCGAAATGCATCTCAGATGAAAAAACATAACATACCCAGAGTAGGCGGATTTCCCACACCTCTCGTTTCTCAAGACATTAAAAAGAGTGACGAGTACGGTTTGATGTACGCTAAAGCCATCGAAGCCGAGTGGTTCTCAAAGAGATACAACTACTATCAGACAAGACGTGAGCGAATTGAAGAGAACAGAGCTTATGCCAAGGGTAAGCAAAACATCTCGAGATACAAACAGCTTTTAAACGCAACGGGAGATACTTCTCTTCTGAACCTAGACTGGTCGCCAATCCCCGTTGTAAAGAAGTTCGTTAAGGTTATCGTTAACTCGATTATGAATAAGTCATACGAGTTGAAGATTAGAGCCACCGACCCTATTGCTACTTCTGAGAGAGACGAAATCAAGAACAAGCTCGTTGGTATGATGAAGTTCAAGGACTTCATTGACGAGGTAAAAGAAACCACTGGGCAAGACATTTCTGAAGGCATCGAGATTCCAGATTCAATGGATGAACTCGAGATGATGCTCGATATGAACTTCAGACAGGCTGTTGAGATTGCTGCTGAGCTTGCTATCGAGTTAACACTTGACCAAAACGATTACCCGATTGAGCTTCGCAGACAAATCTGTGAGGACTTAGTAGTTGTTGGTATTGGTGCTTCAAGAACCTACTTCGACCCATACGAGGGAATCAAGGTTCGCTACGTCGACCCTAAGTACTTAATCACTTCACACGTAAAGTCTTCCAACTTCAAGGATATGGTTTATGCTGGTGAGATTATCTACACCACCATTGGGGAGATTAAAAGAGAGGTTGGAGACAAGTACTCTGAGGAGCAGTACTACCAGATTGCACAGACCTACGCTGGTAAGTACGACAACCCATCATCTGTACACGCAAACAATCAGTTCAACGCATACCTAAACACGTTTGTGTACGAGTATGACGACTTTACTATCCCCGTTGTGGACTTTGAGTTTGTTAGCGTTGATGATATGAACTTCGAGAAGAAGAGGACTCGTCACGGTAACGCTGGTTTCTACAAGAAGGGCGCTGACTACAATCCGCCTAAGAATAGTAAGTACGACCGTGAGAAGTCCACGATGACCTACAAGACGGTTTACTCTGGTAAGAAGATTCTTGGTGCTGACGTTATCTGGAACTACGGAATGAAGCAGAATATGCTTCGCCCTAAAGACAATATCCAAGATACTTGGATGTCGTTCCACGTATATGCTCCTTCAATCTACAATATGGTTGAGGATAGCGTTGTTGAGACGATTCGTCCAATGGCTGACCAGATTCAGCTCATTCACTTGAAGATTCAACAGCTCATTGCTCGTGTTAAGCCATACGGTCTTATCATTGACGTTGCTGGACTGAACGCTGTGAGTATGGGTGACGGAGGAGAGCTTACTCCTCTTGAAATCCAAGACATCTACGAGGCAACTGGTGTTGTCTACTATCGTTCACGTGACGAGGAAGGAAACGCTCAAGGTGTGCCTATTCAGCCATTGCCTGCTTACGTAAGTGAGCTTCCGCAGCTGGTTAACGCCTATAACTTCTACATCAACGAAATCAGAAACGTTACTGGTGTTGTCCCCGAAAGAGAGGGCATCACTCGTTCTGAGCAGTTGGTTGGAGTGACTCAAATGGCAGTAGACGCTTCTAACACAGCCACTTACGATGTTGACCGTGCTTTGAATAGCATCACTAAGAATGTATGTAGAGATGTCCTTTTGATGATTCAAGACATCCCAAAGAAGTCACCTCTTTACAAGTACTACGTTGAGTCAATCGGCAAAGCAAATATTGATGTCATTGAGTCAATGGATAAGATTCCTCTCCACAACTTTGGTGTTCACGTTGATGTTGAGCCAGATGATAAGGAGAAGTTCTTCATCGAACAACACATAACCACCGCCCTGTCAAGAAACGAGATTCGCATTGAGGATGCCATCGTTGCTCGGAAGATGACCAATACCAACCAAGCTCACAAGTTCCTTTCTCTTCGTAGAAAGAAGTATCAGAAGGAGCAGATGGAGATTGCTCAGCAGAACAGTATGATGCAGGCTCAGGCGAACCAACAGACCGCTATCGTGTCATCTCAAGCTAAGGCTCAAGAGATGCAGGTAGAAGGTCAGGTAAAAGCCCAGCTCGAGGGTCTGAAGATTCAAGCCGAGATGGAGAAACTACAAGCAGAATATATGCTTAAGTCTCAACTGTCTCAGCAGGAGTTCCAGCAAAATATGCAACTGAAGGCTTTGGAGGCTGGCATCGTATCTGAGATGGATGCTTACAAGGAGGACAGAAAGGACGAACGCACCAAGATTCAAGCTGGTCAGCAGTCTAAGCTGATTGACCAAAGAAAGAAGGATAGCGGACCGATTAGCTTTGAGGATACGGACATTACTGCACTGATGGAGAAGGCTTACGCTATGGCTAGACAGCCTATGGCTCAACCAGCTATGCAGCCTGCTCCAACTCAAGAGCCACCGATGGATGAACAACAACCTATGATGTGATATGAAAAGTAGAGAGGCTATTCAGAACATTCTCAAGAAGCACGGACTTAAGGGCGTTAACAAACCCAAGAAGACTCCCGGGCATCCAACTAAGAAGGGTGTTGTTCTTGCTAAAGAAGGAGATAAGGTGAAGCTTATTCGCTTTGGTGACCAGAAGATGGGCCACAACTACAGCCCTGAGGCTCGCAAGTCATTTAAGGCCCGTCACGCAAAGAATATTGCAAAGGGTAAGATGAGTGCTGCTTACTGGGCAGATAAGTTCTTCTGGGCTGGCTCTAAAGGCAGCAAGAAGATGCCTCCTAAGTCACAGAAGTACACTCGTGGGATATGATTGTAAGGAAGAAGGAAAGTGCTCCCGTAGACCCTCCTAGAAAGCCGTTAGCTGGACCGCGTGTTGACCAACCAGCTCCATCAAACCCACTACCTACGCCTCAGCCGTTTATTCGGCCTGACTTCTTTACTCGTGAACAGGTAGAGGCTGCACGTGATGCGCAAGCAAGAAAGTTTGCTACTCCTGCAACTGGTAAGATAGAGGGTGAGGGTCTAATTGATGTTGTTGTTCCTGTTGTGGCTGCACCGATTGCTAAGGCGATTGTCAAGCCATTAGCTGCTGCATTTTCAAAAACTGCGACAAAGCTCGCTGATGATGCGTTTGCGCCCATAGCCAAGAAGATGGACCCCAATCTCCCACTTCCAAAGTCAAAGGCAGTGAGTCCTGATATGCCACTTACGACTACATCTGAGCAGTCTAAAAAAGTGATTCACGTACTTAGTGGAGACGAGGTAATTGAGAATGCAAATAAACGAGTAGATTTCTTTGAAGGAAAAGATGTTCTGTCTAAGAACGATGTTCCAGAGTTTCTTGAGATTGACGGAAGGAGATTCCCACTAAACCCAGACCTTAAAGACAAAGCTCAATCTCAAGCTGCTTTTGTACTGGAGTATAACAGTAAGTTAAACTCATTAAATAGAGTTGACGATGTAATACCAATTGAAAGAGTTGCTCAGAACTCAACTCTTGGTGTAAAAGATGCTGAGGCTATAAGAGAGAATGTTCAGCAGCTGTCTGATTTAGGTATAACAAGTCAGGTCAGTAATGACGCAGATAGGTTACTATTTAACTTCTACCAAAACCAATTTGGAGCAAGTGCTGTAAATACAAAGCGGTCTGCCTACGTGGGCCTTTCTGATTACCTAAAGGATAAGTTTGAAAGCGCAATATTCAAGCAGCCAAAGACAACAAAGGAATCTACTTTCTTCGCAGGGAAGAAGTTTATGGATTCTGTTAGTATTGTTGACGACAACGGAAATGTTGTTTCTAATAGCGTTATTGGAAAACTGAAGCCTGGTGATAAGTTTAGACTTGATGCCCTGCTCAGCAATAGCTTAAATGAGTCCGTAGCTAATAGCTTTAATGATTTAACTCTAGAGATTGCTTCACCAAAAGGTCTTTCTATGCTAAATGTAAATGCGGCTAAGAATCTTGGTAAAAAGGATTTCGTAAATTTTGCATATGAGCTAGAGAATGTTCTATACAAGGACGCCACATTTCGTGTTGATGATGTAATTGAAAACGGAAGGTCTCGGTATAAGGTGACCCTTATGAATCCTAAAGTGCTTATTCCCGCATTTGTAACTTTGAAGCTCAATCAGAATAGCGATGAAAGCGAAGAGTAGAGTTAACGAAGCTGGCAACTATACCAAGCCCGGTATGAGAAAACGCTTATTTGAGCGTATCAAGGCTGGAGGCAAGGGTGGAGACCCAGGGGAGTGGAGTGCCCGCAAAAGTCAGCTATTAGCTCGTGAGTACAAGAAAAACGGAGGAGGATATAGAGACTGATGAAAGCTAGTCAACGTAGTCTGAAGAAATGGACCGAGCAGGAGGGACAACTTCTGATGGAAGCCCCAGTGAGGGCAAGAAAAGATATTTGCCTAAGAAGGCTTGGAAGGCCCTTAGCGCAGGAGAGAAAGCTGCAACTAACAGAGCTAAAGCTGAAGGCGATGCCAAAGGCAAGCAGTTCGTTAAGCAGCCTGATAAAATCGCAAAGAAAGTCGCTAAATACAGAAAACAATGAGTGGACAAGAATTCGAAGATTGGGTGAATGACCTCGAGGAGGCAAAGCAACCAACGTGTAACATTGAAAACCCTGAGCAGTGCGAGAACTGCGGTAGCTAATATGAAAGCAAAGAAGTACAGCGAAAGCAAAGGAGAAGGTATGGAGGTTGAAGTAATGAACCCCGACCTTATGGCTGCAGTAAAGCAAATGCAAGCAGCCGTAAAAGCATCAAGTGTAAAGCCTATGCACTATAAAATAAAGGCTTGCTTCTACGAAGAAGAGGATTGATATGGCAAAGTCTGAAAAGAAACGCATTCAAACCTCTTCACTCAAGAGAGTAAGCAAGGATAGAGTTGCTATTGGAGTTCTGAACTACGGCATTGTAAACAGATTGCTAAGTGAAAGCAAAAAGTAAGACTCAGAAGTATTACGACAGCAACCCAAAGGCTAAGGCCAAAAAGAAAGCTTACGATACTGAATACCACTCTACAGAAGAGAGGAAAGAGTATCGTGCTTTTCTGAATAAGAAGAGGCGTGATGCTGGTCGTTATGGCAATGGAGATGGTATGGATTACGACCATACAGAACGTAAGTTCATAGCCAAATCAAAAAATAGAGCTAAGAAATAGTTGCGGGAGCGAAAACTCGTTCTTAGATTTGTGCATCCTTATAACCGACCAGTGGCGGGTGTCGTAGGATGACTAACCTAAGTTTGGCTCAGGAGAGCGAGTTTGAGGCAGTCCACTGGGGAGACGTTTGGGAAACCAAGCGCCAAGCTCAAAAGGCTTGGACTACTTGACGGCGGGCAACTTCACTCGACAGGTAGAATTCTCCCGAAAGACGGCTCGATTTTAAAGAGTTGACGTCTTTTAGGGAGAACTATATCTAACAGTTTCTTACTCTCTAGGTAGATTAATCTACTGTTTGTTAAAACTGTTATAACTTTGTATCTAACAAAACTTAATAAAATGAACTATCAAGAAAGAGATTTAGAAGCTCTTGGTATTAAGACATTCTCTTCTCCCGAGGAAATGTTCCAGACTTCTGATGAAAATACACAGGACGTAAGTTCTGAAAATACTGGTGATACAACAGTTGTTGATGATGCAGATACTGCTAATTCAGATATAACTGTTAATGATTCACAGGGTGATGAAACACCACAGGTAGACACTGCCACTGATGTTCAAGTGGATACTCCTGTAAGTGTTGACACTCAAGATGAAATCACCGATAAAGACATAGTTGAGTTTATCTCAAATCAATTCGAGGTTAATTTTTCTAACCTTGATGAGATTAAAGAAAAGCTCACTGGTTCTTTGAAAGAAGAGGACTCGTTTGCTAACGAAGAGATTCGTCAGATAAATGAGTTCATTAAGCAAACAGGAAGAAGTGTTAGCGACTTCTACTTTGTTCAAAGCCTTAATGTCACCGAAATGGATGACTTGGCTGCGGTGAAGACGAAGTATCAAATGCTTTATCCTGAACTGTCTGATGATGAAGTGACCGCACTTCTCGACGACACCTTCAAGCTTTCTGAAGAAGATTACTCTGAAAGAGAGACTAAGGTGGGGAAGGCAAGACTAAAAACAGAGGCTTCGATTGCTCGAAATGAGTTAAACAAAATGAAGTCCGAGTTGGTCAAGCCAATTGAGAAACCAGCAGCTACGACATTAACAGAGGAAGTGACTAACTACGCTTCTGAAGTTAAAGGTGCAATCACCGACCTTGAAGCCATCGAATTCGAAGGCCTTGATTGGAAGTTCACTTTTGGCGAAGAAGAGAAGAAGTCTCTTTCAGCTACAATTGGAGACAAAGGACTGGAGTCTCTCTTTGATAGCTTCTCAGACACCGAAGGCAACGTTGACTTTGCTCAATTTGCTGCGGCTAAATATCTACTCGACAATGCGGACTCTTTGTTCAAATTGGCGATTGAGCACGGCAAAAGCCTAGGACGTGAGGAAGTGGTAAGCGCAACCAAGAATCCGTCTCTGGACAAGCCGACTAAAAATGACAGTTCCACGACGAGCCCTCGTGAAAATATCGCTCAACAAATCTTGTCTCAAATGAGCACAAGAACAATGAACATTAAAAAATTCTAAAAAATGGCAACTGTTCAGCCTACGGATTTTACTCCGTCAAACTTCAAGGGCGCACGTGCGTCCATCGACAACTACATCGCTCTCGGTGACTACATCGAGTTCGTAAACAAGGTTGATAACCGTGACAAGCTTGTTCGCACTTTTGGCGACCAAAGCGTATCTGGTTTGAATGGCCTTTTGGAAATGGTTGGTGCTGTACGCCAAGAGGCTACGCACGACTTCGTACAGTGGTGGGAAGAGACCCGTCTGCACTCAGCTATTGCTGCTACTGCTGACGGTGCTATTGCTACTACCGATACTGGAGCCAAGACCTTTGACATCGTAGCTTCTGACGCTAAGCACAACGTAGTTAAGCCTGGTGACGTTATCCTTCTTGAGGGTTACATCCGTGCTTACGTTACTGCTGTTAGCGGACTTGCTATCACTGCTCTTCCTTACAAGGCCACTTGGGGTGTTAACATCGCTGACGGTGCTGCCGTAAAGGTTGCCCTCATCGGTAACGAATTCAAGCAAGGTTCTGACCAACCAACTGACTTCATCGGTTCTAACGTTGTTAAGCGTGACAACACGTTCAGCATCATCAAGAGCATCTTTGCTGTTACTGGTTCACAGATGACCAACATCGCTTGGGTACAAGACCCTGAGTCTGGTAAGCCAATGTGGTACTTGAAGCAAGAAGCTGACACTCGCCAGCGTTTTGCCGACTACCAAGAAATGATGCTCGTATTGGGCGAGAAGGCTGCTAACACTACGTTGGCTGGTTCTACCCACGACATCAACGGTGCTGAAGGTCTTTTCTCTGCTGTTGAGAACCGTGGTATCGTTCACGGAGGATACGTTGACACTCTTGGAGAGATTGATGACATCATCAAGGCCCTCGACAAGCAAGGTGGTGCTATGGAGTACGCTGTATACAGCAACCGTACCCAGATGCTGAACCTCGACGACCTCATCGCTGCTGCAAACAACGGTGCTGGCGCTAACGGCTCTAGCTTCGGTGTATTCAACAACGACCAGAATATGGCCGTAACGCTTGGCTTCAAGTCGTTCAACCGTGGTGGTTACACCTTCCACAACAAAGCTTGGAAATTGCTCAACGAGCCTACCTTGCTTGGTCAGACCGACTACTACAAGTTCATTATGATTCCTATGGATTCTGTAGTTGACGCTAAGACTGGTATTGCTGCTCCTTCATTGGAGAAGAACTACAAGGCCGCTGACGGTTACAGCCGTGAGATGGAGCACTGGTTGACTGGTGGTGCACGTGGTGTATACAACGATACGGTAGACCGTCTTCAGATGAACTACCGTTCTGAGTGTAACCTTGTTACCCGCGCAGCTAACCGCTTCGTACTCGGAAAGGGAGCATAATCCCAAACCAATAGGTGAAAGGGGGGGCTTCGCCCCCCCCAATCATCTTTATTTATTTTCTCTTAAATACTATCAAATGGAACCAAAAAGAAGAGGTCGAGTTGCCTCACCAATGGCTGCAGTAGCAGCAAACAAAGCAGGACGCAAGGACAAAGTGTTTGTACTAGCTACAGAAAACTATCCAGTTCTGCACAAGATAAAGAGCTCAAACATAACAATTTACGACGAAGAAACTGATTCTGTACGTGCAATTAGATACTGCCCGGAAGAGAAGTCAATCTTTGTTGAAAGCCAAAACGAGGCTACCGCAAAGCGTGCAGCCATTTGGTTTGAGGACGGTAAGATTATCGTTCCAAAGACCCAACCAAATCTTCAAGACTTCCTTGACCTGCACCCAGACAACGTTGCAAACGGAGGTAACATCTTCAAAGAGCTGAACCTAGAGGTTGATGCTTCTAAGATTCTTGAGATGGAAGATATGATTTTCGAGGCTCAAGCCCTTCTTCGTGATAAGGCTAAATCTGAAAGCGGAATCCAAGAGCTTCTTGGTATCGCAAAGATTCACGGCATCAAGACCGATAGAAGCTTTGCTGAGCTGAAGTTTGACTTGATTCGCCTTGCGAAGACAAACCCAATGAATTTCATTTCATCGTTTGACAATCCAACTGTACGTGTACGCTACATCGCCATCCTTGCTAAGGAAGCTGGTATCATCGACACCACAAGTGATGTGTCTGTGAAGTGGGCTCATAACGGAAACGTTATATGCAATGTTCCTGTAGGTGAGGACCATTACAAAATTCTCGGTTCGTTTATGCTCGAAGACAGAGGTCTCGGAGTTAGAGAACAACTTGAGAAACAACTTGCAGATATGGGATTGATTTAATATCTTTGAAATGTCAAACAGGCAATGAACGGATTGCTTGTTCTGATTCTGGAACGAAGGGGGGACCGCCACACGCCCCCCTTTTTCTTTTTGTATATTTGCTAGGTAAATACTAACACAGCTTAGCAAATGGCATACGCCTCGGTAAACTCTGTATATGAGATAGTAAAGCGGGTGGCGAATAAGGATAATCGTGGCTTTATTCGTCCTGCCGACTTTAACGCTTATGCCCGTCAAGCTCAGCTGGATGTATTCCACGAGATTCTTGGTGAGTACAAGTTCGCACAAGCGTCAAGAAAGCGCTTCCTGTCGTTTAGAGACGGCAACTACAACTCTATTGAGAACATCAAAGACGACTTGCGTCCACTCGTTGTTTACGGTAAGACACTTAAGTTCTCTTTCTCGAATAGCGCATTTGTTATTCCTGATGACTACGCATACTACATTACTTT
>Ga0181343_1000618_pt1 | contig 15108 bp, 14 predicted proteins | sample Su13VDMLBSD_FD_130110 | JGI IMG/M metagenome (GOLD analysis project Ga0181343, IMG submission 130110) | Freshwater viral communities from Lake Michigan, USA - Su13.VD.MLB.S.D | ecosystem: Environmental > Aquatic > Freshwater > Lake | place: USA: Michigan | collected 2013-07-15 | reverse complement strand
GATTAGACAGTTACGGAAGGATACTGAAGTTAAAGCAATCATCTCTTACGCTGATAGTGATTTCCATAATGGTACAATCTATCGCGCTTGTAACTTTAAATATTGCGGACTCACAGACTCAAAGAAAGATTTCTACTTTGCAGACGGAACTAAGCATTCTAGAGGCAAAATTAAAGGTGCTGAAGGAGAATGGAAAGACCGCTCCCGCAAACACCGATATGTGATGGTTTTTGATAAGAATCTAGAACTCTTATGGTGATATAACTCTTGTATTTTCAGTTTTAATTGTCTTATTATCTACATACTGCGATGATCTTCCATAAGTCATCGCTTTTCTAGTATCAAGAAGAATTTGTTGTAAGTATCTTGGTTTTAAAACGTAAATACTTCTCTTCTCATTATTTTTACGAACTTCATATTCATAATTTGATATTCCAATAACAGGATTAAGTGTTGCAGAAGAATTGCTAGGATTTGGAATTGTAAAATTAGAATCAACTATTTTACCCGCAGGAAGAATTAAACGATCTTGTGAATCTTTAACTTCTATAGTTTCATAATGATGTATAGCGTTTAAATTTTCATCATAAAGATTTTCAGCATAATCATAGACTTGTTTATCGGAAAGAGGCCATTGATCTCTAATTCTTGTGATTCCAGCACAAATTATTACAACCCAATCATACTGAACGCTTCCATAAAGTTCTTCTGCTACAAGTTCTGGGCGAGACCCATCTGGAATTTGATACTTATCAAAAACAGTAAATACATTTTGTAAGTCTTCACGAAGTCTAACTCTACGAAATAGATTTTTTACAAGTAAATAATCGGTAGGTGAAATTCTATCCGATAGGAATGATTGGTATTGTAGATTTGGAAGTTCTCTGAAGTAGCTCATTAGAATCCTGTTCCCTCTGTGCCGATTCCTGTATCATAATCCTCAGCGTATATTGGGCTGAGTTCTTTAAAAGTAAGACCTAAAATTATATTCACAGGTGATCCATCAGAATAAGTCGCATAGGTTCCAGAACCAGTGTAATTAACTGACACTCCAGCGAGAGCACAAATTTTAAATCTATTTAGATATGGATGACGATTTCCTCCACTCATATACTCTAACCTGAATACTTCTGGTGCTTTTAAAAATAATCCACTACCAGTTCCCAAACCTTGTTTTTTTGCAGCACTATATTGTTTAAATTTTCTAATGATTTGTTTGATTACTTGTGCTTCTCTTTGAGAACGAGGAACCATATCAAATGCAAATGAGAATGGTTGTCTTAAAGAAACGCCAGAAAAAATTAATTCAATATTGGAGTTAGTAACTGCTCCTGCGTATCTTGAAAAAACGTCATTAAGTCCTAGATTCGTTCCTAATAAGATATTGCTACCTCCCTTTATAACTATAGATTGTATTAATTTTTGCATGGAACCAGAGGGTAATTCTTTTGCTACCTTTTCAAACGCAGATGTTAATTTTTTTCCAGCAGCTTCTAAACTAGCAGATTCTAGTCCTCCTTGAATTAGTCCTCCAGCTGCTACTTGTAACGGATTTAAAGGACTGTCTCCCCAAGCAACAGCATTTGTATCCTTTATGTCTTCAGGGATAGGAAGTATAAAATAATCTAATTCTTTTTTTATATCGTTAGGATCTCCTGCCGTTGGCGCATCAAAACGATCTGGAGGACTAACAAATCCTGGTGCTTTATATTCAAGCGCAGTAATCTTTAAATAATCATCAGAAGATTCAAGTTTAGTAAGTGGATATCTAAAAGTCTCTGCCATCTTGGCTATTTTTTAACTATTTAGACGGATATTTCCAAAAGGCAATCTTCTTAAATCACTAAGTTCTTCTTTGTAAACCTCATACATTCCTCCAGCAACTTCATCCCAAGTATATTGTCTTTCTTCTCCCCAATGATAGTTAAATGCTCTAAATCCCCACTTATAAACATTCGTGACGGCAACTAGAGGGTTTTGATCGTATCTTGTATTGGGAGTCTTAGCATTATAAACGAAGATATAAAATGAACCTGCTCTTGGAGGGTCTCTAGTTTCTGTTAGAATACTCATCAATTCAATCATTAAATCATCTGCAGTTTCAGTTCCAAGTAAATTTTTTACGAGACCTGCAACACGATTTCTCTTTGATTTTTGTTGAAGAGTCTTTCTTGGCATTACTTGATACCGAGTTCGTTTTCTGTAATGACCTTAAATTCGTATCCACGATCAGCACACCATTCTCTTGCTGCTTCCCACTTAGATTGATTTTTAGCATACTCATAGACTTCACTAATATATTGCTTAGTTTGTCTCTTCGGTTTTGGTGGTGGAACTGTTTGTCTTTTTGGTTTAATCTCAATCATATATTTCTTGATCACTCCACTACTTTCTTTGACTTTTATGAGAAAATCCGGAAAGTAACGATGAGGTTTTCCATCTAATGGAGACTTATACCAAACAAACATTTCTTCATTGGACCATTCTAAAATGTTTTCATTTGTATCACAATATTTCATAAATTTGCGTTCCCATAGAGACCTATAAATGATATTGGTTGGGTCTCCTTTGTATTTTTCTGGAAATGAGAGTTTATATTTTCCTTTATATGACATCTAAATAAATGTAGCATAATACTCATATAAGGTATTTAGAGTGTCAACAATAAGACCCAAAAGAATATCTGATTTCAAACCACTCTTTGGGAATCTAGCACAAACTTCTCACTACCAAGTAATTTTTGGAGGACTGCCAGTACCTTTAACAAATTATTTGATACGTAGAGGGGTAACTTTACCATTTATTGCCGAAAACGCGGGTCTTCTCTGCTTCAGTGCTTCTCTTCCAACAGCATCCTTCGCTACTAAAAATGTTGATGGAAACTTCACTGGAATTACTGAGAAATTTGCCTCTGCTAGGATGTATGATGAAATTGGATTAGATTTTTATGTTGATAGTAATTATCAACAAATGAAGTTTTTAGAATCTTGGATGGAATTTATTGCAAGTGGTTCTCATAATCCACTTGGAAGTAGTTTACCTCCAGTAAACCAAGCAAGAGAAAACTACTTTATGAGAATGCAGTATCCAGAAACTTATAAATGTAGTTACACGACAATTTATAAATTTGATAGAGATTATAACCAAGAAATAGAATATAGATTTATAGGTCTTTGGCCTTATGCTATGGGAGCACCTAGTATTTCTTATCAATCGTCCGAGATTATGAAAGTTTCCACAACATTTAAATTTGATCGTTATATTGCAGGAAGAGCATTGAGTATCAACACGTTCATAGGTGATGACAATAATAAGCAGTCAAATCAATCTGGAAATGTAACAACTTCTAGATTAATTCCAGTTCGTGGTCAGAGTGGTGTTGTTTTTTATGATGCTAATATAGACACAAGAACAACTGCTGAGGTTAATAGAAGATTTTTTGACGCTCAAGGACGCCCAGTTATCAACTAAATAAATTTACTGAAGTTTTTAGGTTATTATGCCTTTACCAACAATTGCAACACCAACCTATGAGTTGGAAATACCCTCATTAAAGAAAAAAATTAAATACAGACCTTTTCTAGTTAAGGAAGAAAAGATTCTAATTATTGCGATGGAGAGTGAAGATCCAAAGCAAATTTCAGAATCATTAAAAACTGTAATTGGAAATTGTATTTTAACTCGTGGAATTAAAGTCGATCAATTATCAATTTTTGATATCGAATATCTTTTCTTAAATATTCGTGGTAAGTCAGTCGGTGAGGATGTTGATGTTCTTTTAACTTGTCCTGATGATGGAACAACACAGGTTCCTGCAACAATTAATCTAGATGAGATTAAAGTAATTGTAAAACCAGAACATTCGAGAGATATTAAACTTGATGATAGTTTAACTTTACGAATGAAATATCCTTCGATGCAAGAATTTGTAAAGAATAATTTTTCAAACGAGGATAATACTGGAATTCAAGATACATTCAATATGATTGCTTCTTGTATAGAACAAATTTATAATGAAGAAGAATCTTGGGCGGCAGCAGATTCTACAAAGAAAGAATTAAATGATTTTCTAGAGCAACTGACTTCACAACAATTCAAAGAAGTTGAAAAATTCTTTGAAACGATGCCTAAACTCTCTCATACTGTTAAAGTTAAGAATCCAAACACTGAAGTTGAAAGTGAGGTAGTATTGGAGGGATTAACGTCTTTTTTCGCCTAGGGATGGCGCACGAAGATCTTGCGTCATACTACAAAACTAATTTTGCCTTGATTCATCATCATAAATATTGATTAACAGAGTTGGAAAATATGATTCCTTGGGAAAGGGAGATTTATATCAGTCTGCTTCAACAATATATCGAAGAAGAAAATCTAAAGAACTCACCGAATGGATAACGAAACTCCTTCTACAAGCAGTATTCAACTGATAGGTCTTCAGGGGCAATTAGAGGGAGTTCGTTCGGAACTTATTTCGACTAATAATGGTCTGCAAGGGATTGCAACTTTAATAAGGGCTGACAGTACTCAGGATCAGCAAAGACTTTTAGATGAAAGAAGAGATCAACAAATTTTATCTGAAAGACAGGTCAGAGTTGGTCAAGAAGAAGAACTTGAGAGAAAAGTTTCTGCTTCTTTTGTAGAACCAGTAAATAAATTAGAAAAAAGTTTAAGTTCTACTTTTGGTAACATTCAAAAATCTTTAAACTTTTTGTTTGTTGGTGTTATTGGTGGGGTATTCTTAAAAGGTTTAGGTAAAGCAGTTGATTTAGGTAAAAGTACTCTTTCAGGAGTTGGAAATCTCCTAACAAATATTTTTGGTGCAATAGGATCTGGATTAGGATCTATTAAAGATGGATTTGGATCAGTTATAAAGTCTATCGGTGGAGTTGTGGATGATATTTCTAAAGGGATATTATCTCTCGCTAAATCTCCATTCAAAGCAATCGCTGATGCTTTTAATAAATTATTAGGAAAAGATGTAGATCCAACACCACCTACTACTACTAAACCACCCACTACCACTAAACCACCTACTACTAAACCACCTTCAGGCGGTGGTCCTTTAAGATTTTTAGGACCTGCAACACGACTTTTTTCTGGATTTGGTGCAGTTTCTTCTGCTATGGAAGGAGATACTTTTGGTGCTGGCATCTATGGTTCTGCTGCATTATTTCCAAATCCAGTTACAGGATCAGCAGCTTTAGCATATAGTTTTTTTGGGGATGAAATAAAACAAGGATTGAGTAATATTACAAATCAATTTGGAAACTTTGATTTTAAAAATTTATCTATTCCAAATATTTTTGGATTAGATTCTTCAGAAAAAGAAGTAAAACCACCTCTTGACAATACAGAAACTTCTTCCTCAATTACCGCAGCACCAACTACTAATACGACAACTTCTTCAACTTCTACAGCACCAACTACTAATACGACAACTTCTTCAACTTCTACAGCACAACCAACTGGACCACAAGCACTTACTGTAGTTCCATTTCGACCAGATCAATCTCAAGTTCAATCTCCACCAGCACAACAAAGAAACTTAGAACCTCCTGCAGAACCTGCTCCAGATGTCGTTTATTTACAAAGTGGCAATCAACAAGCATCTGCAGTCGCTTCTGGTGGAGGTGGAACTCTAACCGATGTTCCTTTAATTCCTTCTGCAAATCCTGATAATTTCTATACATTATACGCTCAACTTAATTATAATGTGGTGATATAAGATGGCAATAAAACCTACAATTTCTCTTAGAGGTTTAAGATCTTCAGCATCACAGACTGGAAAAAGCGTTAAATCAATACAGTCTTCTTTAACTTCTAATATAAAACAGAAAAAGAATTTATATTCAAGTATTAAAATTATTAAAAAAAGAAGAGAAGAAAGAGATAAAAGAAATCTTTTACAAACTCAATTAATTGCTCCCACTCTTGTAAGAGCAAGAGGAGGTGCAAAGTCTCTAGCGACAACAACTCAACAAGGATTGAGTATTGGTGATAGATTGATGGGATTTTTAAAGTATGCAGCTGCAGGATGGCTTTTGAGTAATATACCAACTTGGGTTGCATTAGGAAATCAACTTGTTGTAAGACTTAAAACTGCTGGAGGCATTTTAAGTAATTATGGCGATGAGACTTTAAAAGTATTAACTGGAATTACCAATGTTTTTAGTGCAGCTCTTACTAATATTTCGAGTTTTGATTTCTTAGATAGTTCTTCAAGATTGAAAAATTCATTTGAAGATTTAATGGCAAATGTTGATGATTTGGGACAAGGAATTTTAAGTGCTTTTAATGTAATTCTTCAACCTTTTACTGATATTCCTCCACTTGGTTCAGATCAATTGGAAAGAGAAAGACAACAACAAGAACAGGATAGTGGAACAAGACAACCTCAACCACCATCTGGAACTCGTGGGGGAAATTCTGATTTTTGGACTTTAGTTGCTGTCGTTTCTAGAGAAGATGGTGATCCGCAAGGGCAAGCAGATGTAGCACAATCAATTTATAATCGTGTAGCATCTGGTGCTTATGGATCTAAAAATATTCGACAACTTATTTTAAGAGAAAGTCAATATCAACCAACTTGGGAACGTCCAAAACCAAGAAGTGATAGAAAACAAATACCAAATCCAGAATGGTATGAAATTACTGACGCAGAATCTGCAGCAAAAGCAACTGGATTTTCTGTCTCAACTATAAAGGGAGTTGCTAACAATATTACAAATCCAACATTACAAAAAGAAGCAGTAAAATTTGTTGGTGGAAGGACAGATTTTAAAGCTTCAAATAATCGATTTTCTGGATCAATTCAAAGAAAAGCAGGTGATAATAATTTTGGATGGCAGTATGGATATAGTGGAACAACAGTTGGGCAAATTCCAAATTTAGGTTTAACACCGCCATCAACATCTCCACCTCCAGCAAGACCTGTCCCATCATCTAATTTTGCTCCAGTTTCTGGAGATAGCGGTTCTTCTATGGGAAGAAGACCTGCAAGAGTTCCTTTTAGTCCATTTAAACCTAATTCAGGTGCTGTTATAACTTCTGTTATGGGATTGAGGAAGGGAAAGCCTCACACCGGATATGATTTAGCATCCCCTTCAGGAACTCCACTTTATGCATATTTTTCTGGTATTGTTACACATGAAAATCGTGCTCCTGGAAGAGGTCCCGATCACGGAGCTGGGTATGGGTATTGGATTATATGGAAAGATGATGTTTATGGATCATATCATTTCTTTGGTCACATGTTAAAGCCTGCTGAAGTTAAAAAAGGTCAAAGATTTAATCAGGGAGCATTGTTAGGATATGTTGGAAGTACTGGAAGATCTACTGGACCTCATTTACACTGGGAGATCTCAAAAGATGCTCCAGATTCAATGGGAAATTTTAAAACTCGTGAAGATATTTCATCCTGGTTAAAAAATCACCCAATTAAGAAAACTCCAACCCAAGTAACACCTCAATCGAGATCATCAGTTCCATTAGTTCCTACTCCAGCAGCAACTACTACTCAAGAAGAACAGCAAGCACAAATAGATAGTTCTTATAGAGAAGGTCTTGCTGAAGGAATAACGCAAGAAAGACAAGGAAGAAAAGTAGTTGTAATTGATGACAGAAGTTCTCCTATCATACAACAAATTATGGCAGGTAATGGAGGTGATGGTATTTCATTTTCAATTAATGAATCTGCCTTGTTAAATAATTTTATCAAAAACAAACTCCTTTTAGATTTAAATTACGTCTAATGTCAATTAAACAGTCAATATTTGAAGAAATTATAATCGAATCAAACGATCAGTCAAGATCTGTAGATATTACATCTGGTTCTGTGATGATTGATTATTATGAGGATATATTCTCACCAACCATTACTGCAAAAATTAGAGTTGTTAATACAGGTAATACAGTTGTTGGTGCAGACAGTAAAGACAATCAAAAACAAGCAATTTATACTGGTCTTCCTTTGAGAGGAGGAGAAAGAATTAGAATGAAAATTGCTGGAAATAGAGAAGGAAATCCTGGATTAGATTTTTCTTCTAATCCTAAGACTTATTTGTATGTTTCTAGTATAAGTGATGTACTTGCCGAAAACAATAAAGAAAGTTTTACTCTTCATCTAGTTTCCAGAGAAGCAATTACAAATGAGACAACTAGAGTTGCTAAAAAATATGCGAATATACCTATTAATCAATCGGTAAATAAAATTCTTACAGATGTATTAAAAGCAAACAAAATTGGTACATTAGATAAAACATCAAATAATTATTCATTCATTGGTAATCTTAGAAAACCATTTACTGTTTTAACTTGGTTGGCATCGAAAGGTGTTCCAGAAAAACCTGGAAACTCTAAAAAGGGAACAGCAGGATTTTTCTTCTATCAGACAGTTGACGGATTCCAATTTAGATCAATTGATTTATTAACGCAACAACCAAAAAAAGAGACTTTTACATATAGTGAGGCAACTGAAACATATGATGCTAACGGACAAAGATCAATTAGAGGTAATGACTTTAAAATTTTAAACTATACTATACAAAGAAATCAAAATTTAATTGAAAAGTTAAAATTAGGGACATATTCAAACGTAAGATATTTCTTCAATCCACTCACAGGAGGAATTACTGATCCAGATAAGATTAAATTTAAATATAGCGATTATGTTGATCTCACAGATAATCTTGGAAAAGAATTAATTAATCTTCCTAAAATATCTGACAATTCTAATGAAAATCTAGGAAATAGTCCAACAAGAATTATTACAGCAGTTCTTGATGTTGGAACAATGCAACCAGGAATTTCTACAAGCACAAATGCAGATCCAACGGAATATCAATCACAAGTATTGATGAGATATAATAATATGTTTATGCAAACTTTAAATGTGATGATCCCTTCAAATACAAATCTGAGAGCTGGTGATATAATTGAATGTTTATTTCCAAGAATTTCAAGAGGATCTGCAAGAGAATATGATGAGGACCAAAGTGGTCTATATATGATTAAAGAGTTATGTCATCATTTTGATGCTACTCGTTCTTATACCTCTTTAAAATTAATTAGAGATACTTTTGGAAGAAAATAAACACCTATGTTAGACCAATCATTACTTCAGAGTCATTTTATAGGTAGAGATGGTTTCCGTTGGTGGATAGGACAAGTACCGCCTGTTGAAGTATGGCAAGAACAGGCAGATAAGTCTGGATGGGGACTTAGAGTTAAAGTTAGAATTCTTGGATATCATTCTATTGATACATCAGATTTAAGTAACGAAGAACTTCCTTGGGCGTTGGTAATGTTGCCAACAACTGCAGGATCTGGTGCTGCATTTTATGGAACCAATCCAAAAATAAGCCAAGGTGATATGGTAATTGGGTTTTTCCTAGATGGGGATAATGCCCAAATTCCTGTTATTATGGGTCTATTAGGAAAAACAAATGAATGGGGCGATTCTGGATATCAAAATCCTTTCGTACCTTTTACTGGATATACTAAAAATATATCAAAATCAGATATATCTATGAGAGGACTTCCCACAGGTCTTCCCACAAATGAGGATACAATTAGATCACAAGGAGTACATCCAGCAGTTGATCCTAAAAATGGACCAACAACATCAAGTGCAATAGGTACAAAAGTTGTATTAGCAAATACTTGTGATAATACAACTCAACCAGTAATTAAATCGGAAATTGATAATTTACTTAAATGGATTCAAGAAAAACAGGCAAAAATTGGTGAATATAATCTGAAAGTTAGAAATGCTGCTGAAGTTATTAAAGGTTCTTTGGGTTGGGTAATCAATGAGATATTTAAAAGGCTGGAATTATTTCTAGTAGGTGATGAAAAAAAACCTGGAATTATACCAAGGGGAATACAAGCATTATATACTGCAGTTTATGGAGCAACATACGCAGCTACTCAAAATCCAGCAATTGCACATGAAGCAGGATGTAAGGCAGAAAATGCTTGTGTTGTTCCAGTTCAAATACTTGAAAAGGCAATTGTCTGTGTTAAAAATGCAGTTCTGGATGGGTTAACGGGATTTATAGTAGAAATTTTAAATTCACTTATTCAAAATGTAAAGTCTTTTGTGACTTGTGCCGCAGAACAATTTATTGGCGTAACTTTAAACGCAGTTGTAGATCAAGTTTCCGCCGGTTTAACTTCTGCTCTAGATGGAATTCTTGGTATTTTGGGAGTTGCTTTTAATGTTGCTAGTTTTTTACGTGGAGGATTAAGTGGTTTATTTGGATTACTTGACTGTGGACAGAGTAATACAAAATGTGATGGAACAAAAGAATGGATAATTGGTGTAGGACCAGTAAATCCACAAAGCACTAATCTTCAAAATATTATGGATGCAGTAAATAATACGGCATCACTTGTTGATGCAGTAGTTCAGGGAGCAGAGGGTGTGTCACAAAGTTTCCAGAATTCTGTGGATGCGATCAATTCTGCTGTAGATATTTTAAATGGAAATTCGTCACTAACATTTGGAGGAGACATTACTTCTTGTTACACTGGAACTCCAACAAGTTGTGGTCCTGCAACTCTTAAGATTTTTGGTGGAGGTGGTATAAACGGTGATGCTGCTCCAATTTTTGGGTCTATAATTCAAAGTACATCTTTATATCAGAACGTTTTCCAAACATCTAGTATTATTGGAGCTACTATTACGAATGCAGGTTCAGGTTATCGTTTCCCACCATTTGTTGAAATCACAGACAATTGTGGATTAGGGTATGGAGCAAAGGCAAGATCTGTAATTAATGATAAGGGAGAACTTGAGGCAATTTATATTGTATCTCCTGGAGTTGGTTATCCAATTGGAGATCAAGAACCTAGTGGAGTTACGGATACTGTAATTCAATCTTCTGGTCTCAATTATTCTACAGGAGATACTGCAAGTGATGATTTTGGAAATGAATATGATTTGACAATTGAAGATGGGCGTGTTATATCAGCTAAACCAATAAATAGCGTTGAAGTTGCAGGTCTTCCAAGAATTACTGTGAATTCGGAAACAGGATTTGGTGCTGTTATAAGTCCAGTATTTGGAACTATTTTCCCAGCAACTAAGTTCCAAACTCAAGTCGATTGTCCAATATAATTTAAAATGAAAGATATCGCACTAAAATTAAATTATGAAGCTAAGGACTTTATTAGTGTTGGTCCAAATTTCGTAATTACAACTAATGATCCTCAAACAAACGCAGATTCATCATCGGTTTTCAACATATATTCTTTTACCAAAGAAAATAATCAACATCTTCAAACTTTTAATGAGTCTGGATCTTATAAGATTTTAAATGATAGAGGTATTGAAATTGCTGCTGGCAAAAAAGGATCCGAAGGTGATGTTGACATCTGTATTCATGGGCAAGGTGGGGATATTACAATTACAGCAACAAGCACCGGTGCTGTCAAGATAAGAGCACATACTGTAATGATAGAAGCTGGAGAAGATTTGGATCTAAAAGCAGGTAGAAATGTTAATATAAATGCAGGGTCTGGAAGAATTAAATTAGAGGCTGACAAAATAGATGAAATTGCAATAAATGGTAATGCAGTTACTAATAATTTCCTTGTAAGAGCATTTTCTTTGGCACATAACTATGATGCAGTATCTCAAATAGCACAAGGTCAAGATTTACTTTCATCAATACTAGGATCTGTAGGAGTAATCTAATGGGACTTATTTCACTTGTATTAAAATTTTTAGGGTTCCCAGATTTTCCCGAAAAAGGAAAAAAAACCTTCAATTCTACTGAAACTACTTTTGGTAGTAATGTAATTATTTCAGGAGAAACTCTTCAACAAAGTAACTCTGTAACTCTAAAAGAAAAATTACTTTGTGGTAACTTATGGATGCTTAAAAATCCATTTGATCTAAAACCACTGATTCCAAATATTTTTGGTTCTTTTGGAATTATTACTGGATGGTCTGGACTTTTTGTGGGTGGTGGTCCTGTTCCAGGAGTTACACAAACTTTAGGAACTGTATTTGAAATAGGAACTTCTGTAAAAACAGGTGCTCTAGACGTAGATTATTCCACAATTACAAATAATTTTGCTGGACTCAAAAGTGACGTAGTTCCCGAACACTTTACGGTAACTCCAGATGATGCTTTAACGGCGGCAAAAGGACTTTTAAATGGAAAATGGTTTTATAATGGAATACCACTTGAGGCGGCAAAAGGACTTTCTGATGTTCGTTTGAAAAAAAATATTGAACCATTTAAAAATGGTTTGGATATTGTTTTACAATTAAATCCTGTTAGATTTGATTGGGACGTAGATGTATGTCCTACAACATTTTTACAGGAGTACAGAGAACCTGATGATGAGTACGGATATCCTGGAAAAATTAAGAGACAATATGGATTAATTGCTCAGGAAGTAGAAAAAATTGCTCCTGATATTGTTAATGAAATAGCAATGTATGATGAAACTCGTAAAATAATTAAGTATGAAAAAATCGTACCTCTATTAATTTCTGCAGTTCAGGATCAACAAAATCAAATTGAAGAACTCAAAAAAGAAATTCAATCTTTGAAGGATCAAAATAAATAATAAAAATGAGTGATTTAAGATGATTAATGAAGATCTAAGAAATAAAGTTCTTGAAATTCTTGAGAGTGAGCAGGAACAGTTTATTGATGTATTAGAACCTCAAAATGGATTAACTGTTCCAGATACTATTACTACTATTGAATCTGAAAGAGCTCCTGACGGAACTTTAAGTGAAAAAGTTACAGAACAACCAAGTAATTATGTTGATGGAAGTATAGAATCTCAAAATAGATCGCAATTTGAAAAGGATGCAGAAACTTTATACGAATTTTGTAAGATTGTAGATGATAAAATTATTTCAATTAACGCACAAATTAATATTAAAAAGGATCAGTTAGTCACTTTATCTACTCAGGCAACATCTGGTGGTTGTTGGCCTGGTATTGCCTTTAGTTCTAACTTTTTTAATTTTTTAGATTATCGTAACGTTTCTCTAATTAATGATGATATAGAAAATCTCCGTATTTATCCAAATGTTGCTGGACCAACTGTTAGATATGATGTAAAAAACCCGTTTGAACCTGATCAGATTTCTAGACTTACCTCACAAAACTCTGGATACGGATATAAAAATTTACAAGATCCAGTGTTCTATAAGAACAAAGACGGAACTTTATCTGGTATGGATGCCGATGGAAGTGGAGATTTCATTGGGGATGGTAGATTTGATATATCAACAACTGAATCTGATCACAATTCACGTACAATATCACTTTTCTATAATTATTCTGGATCTACTATCCCAGCATCAACGTGTGTTGGAATAGCAAATAGTATTTTTACAATATACAATGAAATTATTCAGTTAAGAATAGAAAGAGATTCTTTAAGAGAAGATTTGAATACAATTAAATCTAATAAGGCACAAAAGGAACTTTCTGCTTGGGGAGTTAAACGAATTGATAATCAAATCTTACAAAATCAAACAAAAAATTCAAGTGCAATTTCTGCTGTTAAGGCATTTAATTCTGATGTAACTGTTAATGTTGATGCTACGGTTCTAAGTCTTGATGTGGGAGATCCAGATTCTTATTCTGGAATTGGAACTATTTGGTATGATAGAAGTGGAAATGGAAATAATGCTACCTTATTCCCAACAATTTCTACTGTAACATATGAGTCTTCTGATGGTTACTACCTAACTTTTAATGGAACGGATCAATATGCTCAGACAGGAATTAAAACAACAAATATTCTTGGAGTTGGAAATACCTGGACTGCAGAAACTTGGTTTAAAGTCAATGGAGTTCCTTACGATAATTTTGTTGGTGTCGTAACAACTACTGGGGATATTGGAATTACTTCTACTGCAATTGTAGGAATCATAACTACAGGAATCAGTGTTGGGCAATATATCAAAACCAATAATATTTCTGGTATTGTTGGGTCCGCCACCACAGTCGTTGGAATTGCAACGACAAATGGAGGAACTGTTTATATTCAACCAGCATCTTTAAATACTCAAGCATTTAATCAAGTTAGTTTTACTTTTGGAAGTTACTCACCATTACTTACTTCCTCCACAAATGCAATTATAGATCTCAATGCTGGCAGTACTATAACAAATCTATTGAGTGTGACTCATAATCAAGATGGTATATTTACTGGAGTTGCAACAGGTCGTCTTGTCTATACTACTTCTCAAACTGGAATCAGCACTACACATCTTGTAGGAACTGCAATTACAAATGGATATTGGTATCACGGAGTTGTTGTAAGAAATGACACTGAAAATACAAAACTTTATATCAATGGAAACCTAGTAAGCACTTACACAGGAAATTTCCCTCTAGGAACTGCAAGCACGACTTCTGTTAAGATTGCTGCTTGGACTGATGAATTAGTTTATTCTAACGTGTCTATATCCGTTGCTAAGGTCTATCAAAAGTCTTATACTGATGATGAGATTAAAAACAAGTTTGACGCTTCTAGGGGTAGGTATGGACTCATTGGGTAGGATCGCTTGACAGGCGATCCCAAATGCCCTATAATACCTAGGTAATCAAACGAAACGCCTGATGCCTGCCGAAGAGACCCTGACCCGCTGTGTTGTCGATACGCTTGCTCGTAAGTTCTATCTGTATTCGAGTGAGGGTGGTGAACGAGTTGTGAATTGTGAAACCCCGGACCAGTTTATGAATGTACTGGAAGTAGTCCGCAGTCAGGTAAGTGATGATTGCCTTGCATATACTAATCCCCTTTAGCAAATGGAAGTTTTTACAGTGGAAGAATTTCAAGAAAGATTCGACGAACTTATGGAACGAGTCGAAAATGGAGAAAGTTTAGGTATCGTCAATGAAAACGGGCAGTCAGCAGTAATGATGCCTGCCGATGACGAACTTATACGAATACACACCGACGAGAACAACGAAGCTCAGTAGTATTCTGAGTTTTTTATGGGGGTATAGCTTAATGGTTAGAGCGGCCTGCTTATAACGGGTTAGTCTGGGTTCAACTCCCAGTATCCCTATCGTGCCCGTTTACCTATCTGGTTGAAAGGACTCGACTCATAATCGAATTTAGAGT
>Ga0181343_1000616_pt1 | contig 15116 bp, 16 predicted proteins | sample Su13VDMLBSD_FD_130110 | JGI IMG/M metagenome (GOLD analysis project Ga0181343, IMG submission 130110) | Freshwater viral communities from Lake Michigan, USA - Su13.VD.MLB.S.D | ecosystem: Environmental > Aquatic > Freshwater > Lake | place: USA: Michigan | collected 2013-07-15 | reverse complement strand
AGATACTCTGATAAAAAGTCAACTAAATAACTTGACATTAATTTAATATACTTTATATTATTTGCGAGGTCTAAATGATTATTGATTTGAGAGAAACTAAAACTTTATGGATTAATTTAGATAAAGCAACAAAAAATGCAGATGCAATTAACAAGCAATGCATTGATTATGGAATCAAAAATAATGAAAGATTTCCTGCAATTGTAGTTGATCCAAACGATCCCTTGTGTCAAAGCCATCATCCTCATATGAAGCCTTATTTGGCTGGATGTGGGCTTTCTCACATCGAATGCATTAAAAAAAGCATAGGAAACGGTCCTACTTTAGTTTTGGAAGATGATGCTACGATTACTCCAGCATACCAAAATATAATAGAAGTTCCCGATGACTGTGATGCTGTTTATCTTGGAGTTTCTACGGGGTCTCCCGGCTATATTAGCCAAAGGTACAATAAAGATTATTTAAGAATTGGAAGAATGCTTGCTGCACATGCGGTGCTCTATATTTCTGAAAGATATAAACAAGCCGCATTACAAGCCGCAGAGCATTTTGTTTATAATTTACATTATCCTTGGGATATTTCGCCTACAGTAGTACAAGAACATTCTTTAGTTTTAACACCAAACTTGCCATTTTATATTCAATCTGATGAAAGAGAGTCGGAACATAAATGGCAATTTTTTACTGATAAGGCCATAGAAGATAAAGAATATAATTTTAATTAAAATGTCTAATTCATTAATACCAGACACCACAGGGATCTTATTAGATGGAACTGGATTAGAGACAGAATTATATCTTTCTCTCTTTCATCAAATGAAAAATTATACCGATAAATGTGTATTATTTACATGCAACCCAAAATACAAATATAAAACAAAAATAAATGAAAAATGCAAAGTATTTTATTTTGAATCCCCTTTAAATTATGAAGATTTTGCTAAATTTACAATATTTGAATTTTATAAAGCCGTAGAAACTAAAAGATTCATTACATACCATTTGGATGGATATATATTAAATCCACATAAATGGAAAGATCAATTTTTGGATTATGATTATATCGGAGCACCTTGGGCAAATTCATGGAAAGGTGAAGAAAATCTTGAACCTATTAATGTAGGAAATGGTGGATTTTCTATAAGAAATGTTGAATTTATGAAATGTGTCGCTTCTATAGCTCATTATGAAAATTATAATGGAGTTTTAGGAGAAGATGTGTATATTTCTGTAAAATTAGAAAAATATTTAAAAAAAATTGGGTTTACTTACGCACCAATTGAAATAGCAAAACAATTTTCTGTAGAAACTCCAATTGATTGTGGTAGAGAATGTTGGCATTTTATAAACAATACTTTTGGATTTCATGGAAAAGTATGGTATTCTGAATTAAAATCGTATAATTATTGGGTACCGGAAGGAAAATAATGATAACTTTTAAAGCATTAGGACAATATGGAAGACTTGGCAATCAAATGTTTCAGTATGCAACACTATATTCTGTTGGTAAAAAAAATAATTATAAAATAGGTATTCCTTATTTTGTAAAAACAAATAACCCTTATTGTAATTTATTTTTAGATGAATGTTTTGAAAAATTGAGTGCAGAAAATTGCACCAACCATGAAACAGTTGGAGATTACATTGAGCCTTATCCTTTAATTGATTTTAGTGGCAAAATATTTGAAATAAAAGATGATACCAATTTACATGGTTATTTTCAAACAGAAAAATATTTTAAAGAATACAGGGAAGATTTGTTGAATGAATTTAAATTTAAATCAGTCATCAATGACAGTGCAACTAATATAAAAAATTTATTAGGAGATGAGGTTATTTCTGTACATATGAGAATTGGTGATTATGCATTTTTGACGGATAAACATCCTATATGCAATGAAAAATATTATGAAAAAGCTTTTGAGTATTTACCAAAAAATAAAACAATTTTGCTTTTTAGTGATAACTTAGATATTGCTTATAATATGATTAAAAAGTTTTCTGATAAAATTAAAATGCCACAGACAAATAACGATTTTATTGATCTCTGTTTAATGAGTAAATGTGAGTATCATGTAATTGCAAATAGCAGTTTTAGTTGGTGGGGTGCTTGGTTAAGCAACACCAAAAAAGTAATTGCACCATCATTATGGTTTGGTGAATCATCTGAAATGCCAAAAAATTGGTCTGATATATACTGTGAAAATTGGGTTATAATATGAAAAATCAAAGCTCATTAAGTGAAAATAATTTATATAATACATTTTGTTTAGAAGCGGCGCAAAATGAAATTATTTTTAATAATTTTAAAAGAAATCCATTTTACAATCAAATACTAGAGCATGTCGATTATGTAATCGGACAGCAATATTATGAAATTACAAAGACATATTATCCAAATGCTTTAGATAAACTAGAAGAAATAAAAATAAATGATGCTTTTGGTAATCCTTATATATCAGAATATAATTTTGGAAAATATAGTCCAACTACTCTTAGATATTTAAAAGTTGCTGCAGAGCTTAACCATTGTTTTGGTGATATGAGCGAATACTCAATTCTTGAGATAGGCGGTGGTTATGGTGGTCAAGCTGTTGTAAGCAACATTATACATGGATACAAATCTTGGACTATTGTTGATTTACCGGAAGTAGTAGAATTACAAAAAAAATATTTAAGTAATTTTGATTATAAAAATATTAATTCTATTTCTTTTTTAGAAAATTATGAAAATCAAAAATATGATTTAATAATAAGCAATTATGCATTTACTGAATGCAATAGAGCTGTAGAAATGGATTATATAAATAAAGTTATGTCAAATAATGAAAAAATTTATATGACATTAAATTTTATTCAAACAAATAATGATGTTTTTAAAGATATGTTGAGTTTGGATGAATTAAAAAATTTATTAAAAATAAACATTTATGAAGAAATTCCTAATACAGCACCAACTAACTGCATTGGTTTGAGAAATAATATTAAAAATCCATATACACTATGATACAATTATCTTCATTTGGTAGTCCATTTAGACATACGTATTCTTCTTGTGTAAATATTAAACCTACTCACTTTGAATGGGTACATGATATACCTTCATCTTCAGGCATAGAAGTTTATATGGATTATAATATTTTGGGTGGTTGCGAAAGCTCTAGTAAAAATAAATTTTTATGGTTGTGTGAGTCTAAAGGTATAACTCCAGAACAAAATAATTTTTTAAAAAATAATTATGATTTTTTAAAACTAATTTATAAAAAAATATTTGTTCATGATTATGAACTTTTAAAATTAGGAAATTCTTGTGTTTATTGTCCACCAGCAGCAAATATGCCTTGGATAAAAAATAGGAGCATTCATAACAAGACAAAATTAGTTTCTATGGTATCTTCTGGTAAAAGTTTTTGCAAAGGTCATGAGTTTAGAAACAAAATGATGGAGAAGTTTCAAAAATTAAATTGTAATATTGACTACTATGGCCGATTATTTAATCCTTTTAATGTAAAAGAAGACGTATTGAATGATTATTACTTTTCAATAACAATTGAAAATGAAAAATACTCCAACTATTATACTGAAAAATTAATGGATTGTTGTGCAACCGGCACCATCCCCGTTTATTATGGAACTCCTGAATTGCCGTCTATGTTTAATCCAGAAGGAGTAATCATCTTTGATGATAATTTTGATATAAATACACTGACACCAGAATTATATTTTTCAAAAATAGAAGCAGTAAAAGATAATTTTGAAAGGTGTCTTAATCATAAATCGGCAGATGATTATATTTTTGAACTTATAAAGGAATTAATATGAAAACAGCTTTAGTTTTAGGTGCAGGTGGATTTATCGGCGGTCATCTTGTAACTCGTTTAAAAAATGAAGGATATTGGGTCCGTGGAGTAGATATTAAAGATCACGAATACAAAAAAACAGATGCAGATGAATTTTATTTGTTAGATCTTAGAATTCCAGATAATGTTGCAAAGGCATTGCTCTTGAGTGAAAATAAAACTTTTGATGAAATTTATCAATTAGCAGCCGACATGGGTGGAGCTGGGTATATATTTACCGGTGAACACGATGCTGATGTCATGCACAATTCTGCAATAATTAATTTAAATGTTGCAAACGAAGCTGTAAAATATAAACAGATGCCAAAAATATTTTATTCATCATCTGCTTGTATGTATCCAGAACACAATCAAATGGACCCAGACAATCCAAAATGTTCGGAAGAATCAGCATATCCTGCAGCACCGGACAGTGAATATGGCTGGGAAAAATTATTCAGTGAAAGACTATACCTTTCATATCAAAGAAACTATGGGTTGGATGTCCGTATAGGGAGATTTCATAATATATATGGCCCATACGGTTCTTGGAATAACGGTAAAGAGAAGGCACCGGCTGCAATTTGCAGAAAAGTAGCAGAATGTCCTGACGGTGGATCAATAGAAATATGGGGAGACGGAAAACAAACCAGATCCTTTTTATATATTGATGAATGCCTAGAAGCGATAAGAAGATTGGTTAATTCTGATTTTACTGGACCAGTCAATATTGGTTCAGAAGAAATGATTACCATAAATGGTTTGGCAGAATTGGTAATTAAAATTTCAAATAAAAATATAACAATTAAAAATATTTCAGGTCCTATTGGTGTCAGAGGAAGAAATTCTGATAATAATTTAATATTTAAAAAATTAAATTGGAAACCAGATGCACCCCTTCAAGAAGGAATAAATAAAACATTTAATTGGATTAATTCAATTGTTATTGTATAATAATTATTGAAATTGTGTTTTATGAAAAATATTTTAAATTCTATTAGTGATTTTATAAAAGAAAAACATTCAAAAAAAATATGGAAAGCTGGCGAAGATTATGTGCAATATGCTGGACCATATTTTGATGAAGAAGAGTATATAGAAGCTGTTAAAACTCTTCTGGATGGATGGTTGGTTTTGGGAGAAAATGGAATAAAATTTGAAAATATCTTTCCAAGATATAGTGAAAAAAAATATGGTATTTTGACAAATAGTGGAAGTAGTTCCAATTTGTTAATGATGTCGGCATTGACATCTAAAAGATTATATAATTTGCCAAAAGGAACTAGAGTAATTACTCCAATTGCTGGATTTCCTACTACGATAAATCCCATATTTCAAGTGGGTTTTTTTCCAGAATTTGTAGACATTGATTTAGATACTTTAAATTTAAACTTAGACCAAGTTGAAGAAAAAGCAAAACAAGGTTGTAAAGTATTAATTTTTGCCCATGTTTTAGGAAATCCTCCAGACATGGATAGGCTAATGTCTATTGTAAACGAATATAATTTAATAGTTTTAGAAGATTGCTGCGATGCTTTAGGCAGCACCTATGACGGTTGTGCGTTAGGATCATTTGGCCAATTTGCTTCTTTTTCTTTTTATCCAGCCCACCATATAACAATGGGAGAAGGTGGATTTGTATCTTGCAAAACACAAGAACAAGAAATTGTGCTGAGAAGTTTTAGGGAATGGGGAAGAGGTTGTTTTTGTGTTGGCAAAAAGGCAAATTTATTAAAAAATGGATGTTGTGGAAAAAGATTTTCAAATTGGCTTCCTTCCATGCCGGATGAAATTTTTGACCATAAATACGTTTATGATGAAATTGGATACAATTTAAAACCAATAGATTTGCAGGCTGCTATAGGTTTAGCTCAACTCAAAAAATTACCAAAAATAGTTGAACTTAGAATTAAAAATTATAATAAATTATATTCCATTTTTAAAAAATATGAAGAATATTTCATACTACCAGAACCAACAAAAAAATCAAATCCAGCTTGGTTTGCCTTCCCATTAACTATAAAAAATAATAATTTATTTAATAGATTTGATATAACAAATTATTTGGAAGAACATAAAATTCAAACACGACCTTATTTTGCAGGAAATATAATGGCGCAACCTGCATATACAGATATCACACCAGGTGTTGATTTTCAAACAAATTACCCAAACTCAGTTAAAGTAACAACAGATACATTTTTTTTGGGAACCAGCCCTGTTATAACAGATGAACAAATTGATTATATAGAAAAAATTGTAAATAAATTTTTTAAAAAATATGAAAAATAAAAAAGTATTAATATTAACCGGTTGCCAAGATGATTTAAAAAATGGATATGATGGTTCTTACCATGAACTTTTATCTTTAACTTTAAAATCAAAAATTGATTATGCACAAAAGTATAATTATGATTTTCTTATTTTAAGATCTTTTAAAGAAGATAAAGAAAATATATTAAAAAGAAAAGATAATTATAACGGTTTTTTAAGAATTTTAGAAATTTTTAAACTATTGAATCATTATGATATTGTTATGTGGTTAGATGCAGATGCGTTAATAACAAATAGTGATATTTCAATCGATCAATTTGGAATAAATGAGGACCAATTTTTATATGTTTCATGGGATTGGATGAATAAAAATGTAAGTTATCAGAGTATTTCTGGATATACACATTATTTTAGTGTTGGAAATTTTATTTTTAATAAAACACCATTGTTGGAAAATTTTATAAAATGTTTTTGTGATAATGCTTATTATTTTGCCGAAGAACAAATGTTAATGAATACAATTTATTCAGAAACAGAATTTAAAAAAAATATATCAATTTTAGATCATAGTTTTTTAAATGGTGTTCCAGAGTTTGTTTATGATTATGATGAATGGAAAGATTTAAAAAATAGAACTGACTATAGTATAGAAAACCCATGGAAAAAAAATTATTTTTTAGCTCATATTTGTGGTCTTAACAATAAAAATAGAATAAAATCAATAAAAGAAAATTTTAAAGAATTTATATAAAAAGTAAAACAAATAATGAAAATCGTTTATATTACTGGTTGTTTGGGATTTATTGGTTCATATGTAACTCGTTTATGCCTCCAAAAAGGATGGTATGTAAAGGGCGTAGATAAAATGACATATGCAGCTAATAAAAATTTGCTTGAAGAATTCAAGCAGTATAGTAACTTTTCATTTGTTCATTGTGATATCAATGATTTGAAGTTTTTATACGATTGTGATTATATTATTAATACAGCAGCAGAAACTCATGTTGGTAATTCAATAGCCAATAGTGATGATTTTATCGCCAGTAATATAAACGGTGTTCATAACATTTTGGAATTAATAAAAAATTATAGGCAAGAAAACATTAAAATTCCTATCTTACTACACTTTAGTACAGACGAAGTGTATGGTGATATTTTAAACGGCGTACATACCGAATTCGATTTATTAAAACCATCCAACCCATATTCTGCTTCAAAAGCAGCAGCTGATATGTTAATAATGGCTTGGGCTAGAACTTATAAAATACCATATGTTATTATTCGGCCTACTAATAATTATGGTATAGGTCAGTATGTTGAAAAATTAATACCAAAAGCATGTAAGTATTTAAAGCTGGGAAGAAAGATACCACTTCACAACAATGGAACACCAATCCGAAATTGGCTACACGCTGAAGATACAGCAAATGCTGTCATTCAATTAATAGAGAATGGTGCCATAAACGAAATTTATAACATATGTGGTGGGTATGAACAAAGTAATTTACAGACAGTAAGTAAACTATTAACAGCATATGGTATAACAGAAAACCAAGAAAAATATATTGATTTTTCTTGCAATCGACCGGGACAAGATGTAAGATATGCTTTAGATGATTCTAAATTACGGTCTACTGGTTGGAAACCAAAAAAAATCTTTGACAAAGAGCTTAAATCTATAGTAGACTATTACAAAAACAAATTTATATGGTAATTTACATTGACATAGATGACACAATTTGTAATAGTCCAAATAAACCAGACTACACAGTATGTTCTCCTATTACAGAAAATATACATAAAGCCAATAAATTATATGACGACGGTCATATAATTGTTTATTGGACTGCCAGGGGAAGTGCAACTGGAATTGATTGGTCTGATATTACTAAAAAACAACTAAAAGAATGGGGAGTCAAATATCATAATTTAAAATTTGATAAACCAAATTATGATCTCTTCATTGATGATAAAAATATGAATACCAAAGATTGGAATTTTATATGATTAAACCTTTAATAATTTGTGAAATGGCAAATAATCACATGGGAGATGTCAATCATGGTAAATTAATGATTGAACAATTCTCTGAAGTATGTAATAAGTACTCCAAATATTTTAGATTTGCTTGGAAGTTTCAATTTAGAGACTTTTCAACCTATATTCATAAAAATTTTAAAAATAACATGGAACACAAATATGTAAAACGCTTTACAGAAACCATGTTAAGCAAAGAAGAATTTATAGAACTTAATAATCATGCAAAGACATATGGATTTATAACCATGTGTACTGGTTTTGATGAAGGTTCTATTGATCTTATATCAGAAATGTCATTTGATATTCTTAAAGTTGCAAGTTGTTCTTTTAATGATTGGCCATTATTAAATAAGATTGTAACAACAAATAAACCAATTATTATTTCCACCGCCGGAGCATCTTTGGAACAAATCGACAGTGTCGTTAGCTTTATGCAGCATCGTAATAAAGATATTTCATTGATGCATTGTGTTGGTGAATATCCAACAGAAGCAGATAGATTACAATTAAATCAAATTGATTTGCTTAAGCAACGATATCCAAATGTTCCAATTGGTTATTCTACACACGAAGAACCAGCACAAGTCGATGCAATAAAACTGGCACTAGCAAAGGGAATAGAACTAGCAGAAAAACATGTTGCGGTTTTAACAGAAAAATATCAACCAAATGCTTATTCTATAACACCAGAACAAATGGATTCTTGGTTATTTGCTGCTGTAACTGCCATTAAAATGTGTGGTGTTCATGGGGAGCGTTCTCCGGTTTCTGAACGAGAGCAAAAGGATCTTCTCCAGTTTAAGAGAGGCATTTATCTTAATAAGGATATAGCAAAAGGATGTTTGATTACAAAGAATGATATCTATTATGCTTGGCCAAATGTTCAAAACCAATTATTGGCAAATGATGTGTCAAAGTATAATCAATTCGTAGCAACAAATTATATTTCAGCAGATTCTCCTTTACTCAAAGATGATGTAGTAATTAAAAATACAAGAGAAAAAGTTTGGAATATTGTTCAAGAAGTAAAAACATTCTTAAAACAATCTGGTGTGGTCTATCCGGGTAAAGCAGACTTGGAAATTTCTCACCATTATGGTCTTGACAAATTTTTTGAAACTGGTATCACTATGATTACTGTAGTAAATCGTGAGTACTGTAAAAAACTTATCATAGTATTGCCAAATCAAACACACCCCGAACAATACCATAAAGAAAAGGAAGAAACTTTTGTAGTTCTTTATGGTGAAGTTGAACTTTGTTTAAATGGAAGTGTTCAAACTTTAAAAAAAGGTGATGTGATAACAATTGAAAAACAAATAAGACATGAGTTTACAACTAAAACTGGTTGTATAATTGAAGAAGTTTCTTCCACCCACTATTTAAATGATTCCTACTACACTGACGAAATAATTGTACAAAATAAAGATCGTAAAACTTTTGTGACATATTGGCTATGAAATTATCAGATTATGTAATAAGGCGGTTAGAAAATCATGTAAAGCATGTTTTTTTAATATCCGGCGGTGGGTGTATTCATTTAGTGGACTCTCTTAGCAGAAGTTCTATTAAATTAATACCAAATTTACACGAACAGGCATCCAGTATATGTGCTGAGTCATATGCACAATATACAAATGGTCTTGGTGTTGCTTTAGTGACTACCGGTCCTGGAACTACAAATGCTTTAACTGGTATAGCATCTGCTTGGTTGGATTCTATTCCTGTTTTATTGCTTACGGGACAGGTTCAAAATAAAGATCGCGTCGGGGATAGAAAAGTTAGACAATTTGGATTTCAAGAAATAGATACTGTTTCAATTTATAAATCAATAACCAAATATGCCGTAACGATTTCAGATCCATCTACAATCAAATACCATTTAGATAAAGCTTTATGGTTAGCAAAAACTGGTAGACCTGGGCCTGTATTAATTGATATACCTCTGGATGTTCAAGCTGCGCAAATTGATGAAGAAACTCTAGTTGGATTTTTACCCGATGAAGTTTCATATAAATTAGATATGATACCAGAAATAGCAAAAGCATTGAGTTCTGCTAAACGACCAATTGTGCTAGTTGGTAATGGTGTTCGTTTATCTGATGGTATTTCTGAATTTATAAAATTTATTAGCAAGACTAATATACCAGTATTAACAACATGGAAAGCTTTAGATTTATTGGAAGAAACACATCCACAATACGTTGGTAGACCTGGTGGGGTTGGTCAGCGCGGTGCCAATTTTAATCAACAAAATGCAGATTTTATATTAGTTATTGGCGCTAGATTAGACCACGGACAGTTGGCATATCAACCACAATATTTTGCAAGAGAAGCAATTAGATGTATAGTTGATATTGATGAAAATGAAATTAATAAATTAGGAATTCATATTCATTATCCACTAGCAATTGATGCCAAACTTTTTTTAAAAGAAATAAACAAGCATGTGAAGTGTAATATGTCTTCTACTTGGCTTAAAAATTGCAAAAATTTATATGAAAAATATCCAGTTATTTTGGATGAATACTTGGATGCAAATAAACCTCATGTAAACAACTATGCATTTATAAAATATCTTTCAGATCTGTTACCAGAAAACTCTTTAGTGGTTCCGGGAAGTTCTGGCGCATGTAGTGAAGTTACTATGCAGGCATTCCAAACAAAAAAATACACTAGGGTTTATAACAGTGAAGGATTGGGATCTATGGGATTTGGCATACCAGCGGCAATTGGAGCAGCAATTGCAAGTGGTAAAGAAACTATTTGCATAGATGGTGATGGTGGTTTTTTTATGAATATACAGGAACTTGAATTAGTATCCAGGTATCAATTGCCTATTAAGTTTTTTGTATTGAATAATAATGGATATGGATCAATAAAAACAACACAAAATACACATTTTGGTGGAAATTTAGTAGTGAGCGATCCAAGTAGTGGATTAACACTACCTTCTATTAAATTAAATGCTGCTGCGTATAAAATACCTTATGTAAAAATACAAAATCAAAATAATCTAAGGGAAGAACTGAACAAAGTTTTATCTCATTCTGGTCCAATTATATGTGAAATAATGGTAGATCAAAATCATAAAACTCTACCAAAGGCATCGGTTTATAAAAAACCAGATGGTAGTTTTGCTGCAAGACCTATGGAGGACTTGTCGCCTTTCTTGAGTCGTGAAGAATTCATGAGTAATCTTTTAATTAAACCTATATCATATGAATAAAAATATTGCAATTATAGGCTGTCCTAGAAGTGGTACATCATTAGTCGCAAATTTGATAAAAAGTGCTGGCTATGATGCAGACATGTATGGAACAAAACAACTGATGAAACCAAATAGTAAATTTAACCCAGATGGTTATTTTGAAAGAATTGATATAGTTAAATTGAATGATGTGCTGATAAAAGAAATTGAGTCTTGCTTAAGTTTTCTTAATCCACCGAGCTTACAACAGATACAATCATTATTTTCTAACAATGAAAAACTTAGTGAAATTGTAAGAGAACAAAATTCATATTCCGGTTGGTTTATAAAAGATTCTAGATTGGCGTTTACATTAAACCAATATAAGTTTAATAACTTGAGTATAATTAAAGTGATTAGAAATAGAAACTCTGTTAAAAAGTCTATGATAAATCATTATGGTAATTTATTTGAACACGATGTGGTTCAAGGACCACATACTATTAAGAAAATTAATTTTGATTATTACTATGATCATATTAATTCGTGTATTGATTGGCAGATGAAACCATACGAACATATAACAGTATCATATGAAGACATTCTAAATAGTAATGTTGAATCGTTAAATATGTTTTTAGGTTCGACTGTTGATCTCAACATAATCAAAAAACAATATCAAAACTATGCAGTGTGATTTTTGTAAGTGTAATTCATTGACTAAAATATATGATGTTCCTACTTCTAGAATAGGAGCATGTGTACATTCTTGTGATAATTGTGGTCTTATTCAAAGTTTATATGCAAATAAAGAGAACAAGCACACAAATAAATCAATTAGTTCTGGTGCAGATTGGGGAAACGTCAGACATGGAAAAAAAATTAGATTGGATGCGTCTATATCTTTTATTGAAACTAAGTGTGAATTATCAAAAGTAAAACGAGTTCTTGATATAGGTTCAAATCGTGGTCATTTTGTTAATTATATACTAAAGATGAATTCTAATTGTAATATAGTTGCTATAGAGCCAGATAATAGAATATTAGATGGCTATGACAAAAATAATAGATTGACTGTATTAAACGCACGATTTGAAAACTATAACGAGGTAGACAAATTTGATTTTATATATTGTTGTCATACATTAGAACATGCAGACTCAGCACATGAAATGCTAGTTCATGCTATTTCTTTATTAGAAGAAGATGGGTATCTGTATATTGATGTTCCCAGTCTATCTGTTGTATCTGATAAAACAAATGTTCAAGAATTTTTTATTGATAAACACACATTTCATTTTTCTATATCAATCTTACATAAACATCTGACACATTTGGGTTTAACTATTGTTGATTGTAAGGATGACATGCACAATATTGTATTTTTGTGTCAAAAGAAAAATAAATCTATTGCAAATTTTTGTATGATTGAAAAATACAAAACAATATTAGATAGCAATTATAAAAAGTTAACTTATGTTTCTAGTCTTATCGAAGACATATGTGCTAACAAAAGAGTAGCAATAATTGGTGCTTCTAAAATTTATGATTCATTAGTTAAATATGGAAATTTTAATTCAAAAAATGTAAAATATTTAATTGATGATTATCTAAGTGGTTATATTGATGAAGTTCATGGAAAACCAATATTCAAACAAGAAGATGTCCAATTCAAAGAAATTGATGTTGTAATTTTACTAACAAAAAGTGCAACAAATAATTTAATGACTTCTTTAAAGAACAAAGGTATAACTAAAATTTATACATTTAATGATTTTATTATAAAATGAAAAAAACCGTACTTATAACTGGTGGCAATGGATACATTGCAAAGAGTATTCATCAATATTTGAGCAGCACTTATACGTTTACCTCTATAAGCAGAAATAATTTTGATTTAACTGATTATGATAAAACATGTGAATGGTTTTCTAAAACACCGTATGATGTTGTGATACACACCGCAATAAGTGGCGGAAGCAGATTATCTCAAGATGATAATTCGGTGTTTAATAATAACATGGCAATGTTTGACAACTTGGTTGCAAATATGCACAGGTTCTCTAAATTAATAACATTTGGCTCAGGTGCTGAAATTTTTCATGGGGATACACCATATGCCAACAGTAAAAGAGAAATTGCAAAACAAATTCTTCAATATCCAAATTTTTATAATTTAAGAATATTTGGTGTGTTTGATTATAATGAATTGGACAGTAGATTTATAAAATCAAATATAATAAGATATTTAAAAAAAGAACCAATGGTTATTCATTTTGAAAAAATTATGGATTTTTTTTATATGGAAGATTTGTGCAACTTAGTAGATTACTATATTGAAACAAAAAACCCAATAAAAGAAATAAATTGCTCTTATAAAAGAAAAAATACTTTATCAGATATATGCAATGTTATAAACAACCTATCTGATTATAAAGTTCCTATTTTAATAAATGATAAAAATAAATTTGATTTTTATTGTGGCCAGAGTGAGCTTCCCATAGATACTATGGGAATTGAAAAAGGTATATTGGAAACTTTTAAAAAACTAGAAAATAAATTATTGTTTTAATTATATATATGGTGTAAACTGTTTTTATGAAAAAACCAAAGAAGAAAAAAACAAAATCAACAGATGCTGATTATGTAGATAATCAAGCACTGTATAATGCTTTGGTTGATTATAAAAAGAAAACAAAAGAAGCAGAAAACTCTGGAAGAAAAAAACCAAAAATTCCAGATTTTATAGGTGAATGCATTTTAAAAATAGCAAGCCGTCTTTCATACCGACCAAATTTTGCAAATTATCCGTATAGAGAAGAGATGGTTTCTGATGCAGTATTAAATTGTATTACATATATTGATAATTTTGACCCCAGCAAATCTACAAGTCCATTTGGATATTTGACCCAGATTTGCTGGTTTTCTTTTGTAAGAATAATCAACAAAGAAAAAAGAGAAAAATATACGCAATATAAATTTGCGGAACAGCAAAATGACAAAGATTTCCACAATTGGTTTAATGAAACTTATGCTGGAATCGAAATCGGTAGAAGAGACTTTTTTGGTCTTACAGATCTTGATATTGAAAGATTTGATGAAATGCTAGCACCAAAAAAATCAAAAAGAAAAAGAATTAAAAAGTTAAAAGATAATATTTTAGATATATGAAGTCTATCATTTTAAATGACACGCATTTTGGCTACAAAGCTGATTCTCCAATTGTTCTTGAATATTTTTTGTCTTTTTTTGAGGAACAATTGTTCCCATATCTCAGAGAAAGCAATATTAAAACTATTTTTCATCTAGGAGATGTTTTTGATCGTCGTAAGTATGTAAATTTTAAAACTCTAAATCAGGTTAGAACAAGATTTTTTGAACCTCTTAGAGAGATGGGAATTAAGTGCATTGCTATTTGCGGCAACCACGATACCTACTATAAAAACAACAACCGAGTAAACTCCTTGGATGAATTGGTATCCCAATATGCAAATTGGGAGATCTATTCTGAACCTACTACGATAAATACGACAGCTGGTTGTGTCGCATTGCTTCCTTGGATTAATCCAGAGAATGAGGAGGCTGCAGCCAAATTTATTTCAGAAACTACGTGCAGTGTTCTGCTTGGCCATCTTGAATTATGTGGCTTTCAGAGCATTCGAGGAATTTTTATAGAGCAAGGATATGACCCAAAACACTTTGACAAGTTTGATTATGTACTCACCGGTCATTATCATGTTAAGTCTAGTCGTGATAATATTCATTACCTGGGT
>Ga0181343_1000615_pt1 | contig 15130 bp, 22 predicted proteins | sample Su13VDMLBSD_FD_130110 | JGI IMG/M metagenome (GOLD analysis project Ga0181343, IMG submission 130110) | Freshwater viral communities from Lake Michigan, USA - Su13.VD.MLB.S.D | ecosystem: Environmental > Aquatic > Freshwater > Lake | place: USA: Michigan | collected 2013-07-15 | reverse complement strand
TTCATGGATTCTCTCCATGATATTCATTCTCTCGTCAAGTTGGAAGACTACGAGGAAATGCGTAAGAGTTCAGAGATTCTCTTGTCAGAGATCGGCATTACTACCTTGTCACCTAAGGTAGTGTCTTCTCCAGCAGAAGATGATGACGATGGTGATTATCTATCTAAACTAAAAGGATGAATATGATTAAAAACTTTATTATCGCGTGTGTGTTGACTCTAGGTATTACTGCCTGTAAGGGTTTTTCATTCGGAGGAGGGGAAACTACAGAACCTATAGCACCCCTAGTCCTAACAGAAACCAACAATGTAACCCCTGAGTCGCTACAGTCAAAGCAATCGGTTCCTATCCCTATCGAAACCTTGGGTGGTGATGTTGGGGATGCGCTCAAGCAAGAATTTGCCAAGCGTGGAACTGAACCTGTAATAACAACTCAGGATCATATCACCAATACTCCGGGTGCAATGGTAGTAACCTTGGACGCTAATGCAACTAAGGAAATCCTATCACCTAATGTTTTGAGTATGATTACGGGTGTGTTCGGTGCTGTGATCCCCGGATCAGGCCCATGGTTGGAAATGCTTCTAGTACTCCTACCGTTCCTATCCAGCAGATTCCGCAAGCACACAGTTACCGCTGTTAAGCGTGTTGTACCGGGGGTACAAGGACCTAACAATGATGGCAAGGTTCCCGATATGGATGACTTGCGTGAAGCTCTAATCGACTTGACCAAGGCTGTCACACTAGCACCTAAGGAGTCTAGTGATGTAATTACGACCGCTGTTGCACCACAAAAAACGCAACAAATAAACGGTTGATTTAAACTAAGAAGACTATTATGGGTGAGGAGCTAACAACTCCTCACCTTTTTTTATATGCAAAAAGAATTATTAAATACAGAAGAATACGGAATAGATTATTGGAAAGCACAACAAAATTTTCCGGGTCTAGGTAGAAAGCTACGGGTAGTAGTTGCCTTGCCTAATAAAGGAGGTTGTGCATACTACAGAGCAATAACTCCATATACAAAACTAGTAGAGCTATATTCTAATGTAATAGAAGTTAGATTTACAGAAAACATATTAGGCATAGATGAGGATGCTGCTAAAAAGGGTGTGCCTAGATGGCAAGAGAATTGGTCTTGGGAAGATATGGATTGGGCTGATGTTGTGATGACTAACAACATTAGTAATTTTGGTGGCCCATATACCGCTCGCATTTGTGGCAAAGCTAAAGAGCGGAATAAGATATTTCATTATGATACCGACGATTTGTTAACTCAGTTGTACAAAGGGCACAGGTTAGAATCAGTATACCAAAATGGCCTCTCTGATATAACCAAGTTTATTTATCATAACAGTGATATTGTATCTGTCACACAAAGAAAGTTCCAAGCTAGAATCCAAGAGTTCATGGGCAGAGGGGTTTTGGCTGTGGTTAAGAATGCTATAGATTACAACTTGCCCTGCTGGAACTCTCAAAAAAGCATAGTCCCCAAGGATCGTTTTGTTAGGGTAGGTTGGGCAGGTGGAATTCACCACGAGGAGGATGTGAAAGAGTTTGCAGGAGTGCCTAACTTTGTAAATCAGAAGGTCGGTAAGGAGAAAGTTCGGTGGGACTTTTATGGTAGACCTCCGATAGATCCTGCTGTGGGTCCTGACTGGCAGCAAGATGTTTGGAAGAATTATGAACGGATTATAATGTCCGGTTTGAAGGGCAGTAGAAATTACACAATAAACCAAGCCCTTCCTACTGATCAATATGGAGTTATGTATAGCCATATGGAACTGGCTATTGCACCTCTACAGATGAACGACTTTAATGATTCAAAATCAGAGATTAAGGTAGCCGAAGCTGGTCGATACTCTGTTCCCTTGATTGCATCTAATGTTGGGTGCTATGATGAAACTATTGTGAATGGGAAAACTGGGTTCTTGGTTCCTGCTGATGCACCTAAGAGTGAATGGGTTTCTATTCTTACTAAGGTCATTAAGGATAAAGACTTACGGTTTGAAATGGGACAGAATCTTAATAAGATTACCCAACAATACTTTGATCTAAACAAAGTGGTTCACAATAGATTAACTCTATACAAGAAATACTATGATTGGAAAAACAACTCATGAAGATCCACGCTTACATATTGTGTTATAACGAGGAGATGATTCTCCCATTTACATTAGATTATTATTCTAAGTACTGCGAAAAGATTATTTTACTAGACAATGAGTCTACGGACAGAAGTAGAGAGATTGCAGCTAAGTACCCAAAGGTCAGTGTTGTTTCTTGGAGTTCTAACAATCAGATAAATGATTTTGCTTATGTGCAATTAAAGAGTAATATCTATAAGAACAGCCGTGGAATAGCTGATTGGGTTATTGTATGCGACTGTGATGAAATAGTGTACAATCTAGATTTATTGCACGAAATAAAGAAACATAACATTTGTGTTCCTCATATAGAGGGGTATCAAATGGTGCATGATAGATTTCCAGAGTATACAGGTGAGTTGATAACCACAAAAGTAAAGACTGGGTTTAGAGATTTTGTTTTTGATAAACAAGTAATCTTTGATCCAGATGTAGACATGACCTTTGGTATAGGTGCTCATACCCATACTTGCTTAGTTCCTAGGGATGAGAGTATTGTAGGTTTAAAATTATTACATTATAAATATTTAGGTGTAGATTATGTCCACATGAAAAATCAAAGATCATTGTCCAGATTATCCGATATCAATAAAAAATTTGGATTTGGAGACCATTACAAGAATACATTTGAAGATACCAAAGCAAGCGTAGAATATCATTTAAATAACTCAAAGGAAGTCATATGATTAAGATATTAAGTAATTGGTCAAACCCCGGTGGGTCAACAGAAGCATATATTGATTTGTGTAATCTTTTCAATAAAAATGGTATAGATTGCACTTTTTACGGGCCACATTCGTATCATTTAGGTAGATGTAAATCTAAACAAATAAAAAATGCTAATGAATTAAATTTAATTAATGATGATAATTTAATTTTACACCATTCTATTCCAACTATTAAGGTTCCAGTTAGAAAAGTGATACTTTCATGTCATGAAAAACATTCATTCCCAATTGCTTGGGAAGCATTGAAACAGGGAGGATCTTTTAATTGGGATAAAATTCATTTTATTACAGAAGAACAACGGAAGTGGCATAGCATATTTCCAGAAGAATCCGTAGTTATTGGTAATGTAATAAACTTAGGATTTACACTAGAAAATAAACCTGTCACAGGGTGCGCTGGCGTGGTTGGGTCAGTAGAGATGAGAAAAAGAACTTTTGAGTCTGTTCAAAAAGCTATCTCTGATGGATTTCAAAAAGTTAAGTTGTTCGGTGCTGTACATGATAAAAATTACTTAAACCATATACTAGAAAAATTTGGTGATAGAGTTGAAGTCATGGGTTTTGCAGCAGATAAGAAACAAATTTATTCTTCTATAGATAAAGTATATCATTTGTCTAGATGGGAAATTGCTTGCTTAGTTCAAGGGGAATGTAAAGTATTAGGCATACCTTTTGAGGGTAGTGAATTCTGCCCAGATTATCCTATTTGGAAAGAAGCTGATGTTTTGTCTGCATGGAAGCAGGTGTTGGATTTATGAGGAAAGTAATCCTTGTCTCTGATTTTACAATCAGGGAAATACCCTTTGGTGGGAGTGAATGGGTTGATCAAGTTATATTAAAAAAATTCCCTGTTGAGTTTCAATATAGTCATTTAGTGAATAGTTTTGATTCAGCCAATATGTACATAATATCTAATATTTCTAGATTACCGTCACACTTATTGCCTCAACTCATGATGTGTGATTATATTATGATTGAGCATGATTCTAAATTTTGTCAAAACAGACATCCATGGGCATACCCTAATTCAATCGTCCCACAAAAAGATAGAATAAATTACGACCTATATGAAAAAGCTAAAGCAGTATTTGTTCAAACGACTGACCATTTAGAAGTGTTTAAAATTAATGATGTCAAAGCAAACTTTTATAATCTGGATGGAGGTATATGGTCTGATGATGACTTATCATTGTTTGAATCTTTGTATAGAGAAAATAAGAACGGAAAGGCTATGATATACAGTACGGAGAATTGGATTAAAAATACCCGTGGTACTATTCAATTCTGTGCTGCAAATAACATAGATTTTGATTTAGTGTCGGATGCTAAAACTAGATTAGAGTTTTTATCTACTATGTCTCAATATAGTAAGTTAGTATTTATACCATTAGCAAGAGAAACTTTATGTAGGCTTGTGGTGGAAGCTAGATGCTTAGGTTTACAAGTGTTAACCACTCAAAATTATGGGGCTAGTAAATCCGAATGGTTTAAATACTCTAGGGATGATTTGTTGAAGTATTTAAAACAAAATACACAAAAAAATTTGTGTAAGATAGAGGAATACCTATGATAAACGATTTCACAGTTATATTAAATTGTTATAGAAGACCCGACTATTTAAAAGAGCAATTAGACGCTATAAAAAATCAATCAGTAAAACCTAAAGAAGTTTGGTTGTGGGTAAATGATCATGATTTAAACAGAGGTTGGGATTTTTCTAATTATGGTTTCGATGTTATTGTAAAGTCATCTCGAAATTTTATCTTTCATGGAAGGTTTAGCCTCGCATGTTTAGTAAGAACAAAATATGTTGCTTTATTAGATGATGATACTATACCGGGAAATAATTGGTTTAAATCTTGTATCGAAATACAAAATTCAACTCCTTGTGTTTTAGGTGGTGCAGGTATTGTTTTTACAGGCGATTTATATCATATGCATGTTAGAAAAGGCTGGCCTTCTCAAAACGAACACCTTGAAGAGGTTGATTTAGTTGGGCACGCTTGGTTTTTTCCCACTTACATTATGCGTGCATTTTGGCTAGAAACTTATAGTTTAGATAATTGTGAAGATATGCAAGTTAGTTTTATTGCACAAAAGTATTTTAATATTAAAACATACTGCCCCCCTCATCCAAAAGATGATAAGTCATTATGGTCATCTCTTACACCATGGGAAAAAGGTAATGATGGTAGAGCAGCTTCCACGGATGATGAGTGGAATAAATTTTATCCTGTTAGAGATCATTGGATGAAATTAGCTAAATCCAACGGTTGGAAATGGTTAAGAGATACATTATGATTACTTTAGTTTTTGGAACTAGACCAGAATATATTAAATTAAAAAGTATTATTTCTGAATTTAAAAAACGAAATATCAAACACCATATAATTTTTGTAAGACAACATGATACGAGTTTTGCTGGAATAGCAGATGACGAAATACATGCGCTTGTGGATATCCCTAATTCTGGAGAAAACAGATTAAATACAATTCAGTCAACTATACTACAGAATATAGTTTTTCCAAAAGGCACGCAACTGGTTTTAGTTCATGGTGACACTGCCACCTCTTTTGCTGCTGCTTTAGCTGCGTATAATCAGCAAATCCCAATTGTTCATATTGAAGCTGGGCTACGGACGCATGACCTTGAAAATCCATACCCAGAAGAGGGGTATCGACAATTAATAGACAGGTTGTCAACATATAGATTTTGTCCTACAGTGCAAGAGGCATTAAACTTACAACAAGAAAAATTAATAGAAAATAATTATGTCGTAGGAAACACGGTAATTGATAATCTGCCTTCAATCTTACCGGAAAAAACACAAGATATTTACATTACTCTTCATAGGCGAGAGAATCACTCTATTTTATCAAACTGGTTTGTAGAATTAGAAAAACTTGCTAACAGGCAACCTACTTATAATTTCTTTTTCATCAAACATCCAAACCCCCGTGTGATGAAACATATTTCTTTATTAAAAAAGGTAAAAGTAATTGAACCTTTTTCACATGACGAGATGATAGAGATTATCGCAAAAAAATGCTGCCTGTTCATTTCTGATAGTGGGGGAATTCAAGAAGAGGCTGCTAGATATAATAAACCTATTTTAGTATGCAGAAAACATACAGAACGGATGCACCCCGGTGTGTTTTTAGTGAATCATCCAAATAAATTAAATTCATCGTTTGATATTGCTATTCAAAAAAATATAGTTGATACCAAAACTTGGTTTGGGACGGGTGATAGCGGAAAACAAATTGTAGACATTTTAATGAAAAAGGTTATTAATCTATGAAAGATTTTGACACAGATTTTGTAAAATTTACAAAGATGATTGTATCAGATAATAATTTTAGTTATGCTAGATATGCTGACGGGGAGGTGATGCTAATGAAAGGAATTCCTGTTGGGATAAATACGCAAGCATTTTTGCAAGATAAGTGGAGTTCTACTGATCATATGTCATTGTTAGGGTTAGATTTACTTAAAACTCTATTACATACAGAATCAAACTATTATTACGCCATTACTAGTCCAAATCAATCTCTGAGTGACTATACATTCCTTTCTTCAAACATTAAACAGCACACGGATAATATTACTTTTTCTGATTTATGGATAAATGCTAATTATCCTAAGTTTAAAAAATTTATAATGAATTTAGATATTCCTGTAAATTTAATAGCAAATCAAAATTGTGTTTCTCAAAAAAATATACCCTTAATAATTAAAGATATTTTTCCTATAAAAAATGATTGTGTTAATTATTACCAAAATAATAAGGAGCAATTATTAATAGATGTATCAGACTTTGTAAAAAATAAAATTAATGAGTTATTTTTTATAAGTGCAGGCCCATTGTCTGAAATTATAATTCATCAAGCATATTCTACAAATCCTAACAATAAATATATTGATGTTGGTAGTGCAATAGACGAATTTGTTCATGGGAGAGCTACTAGACCTTACATGATTCCTAATTCTTTTTATGCTACTCAAAAAATATTGTGGAGCTAGTCAATGGATGTTAAAACAATTCCCTTAGTAGTTTACTCTCATTCATCATATTTTGATTGTTTAGACTTGTGTATAAATCAATTACACAAATATAAATTTACAAATATCACTCTATTTTGTGATCAAGAATATAAAAATATACCTACTATAAAATATTTAAATTCTGAATCTTATTCGGAAAGAATTAAAGGTTGTCTTTCTCAGTACTCGGAAGATCATTTCCTTTTCATTCACGAAGATTTCTTACTGTATTCACAACCAAACATGGAAAAATTATTTGAATATTTTGAATTAGTTAAGGAAAATAATATTTCTAGTTTAAGATTGTTGAGATCTGGTGTGCATTCAATAATACCAAGACAAGGGCAAACACTGTACAAAATAGAATCTAAAGCTGATTGTTTTTTTGCAATACAAGCATCCCTGTTTAGTAAACATTTTTTATTAGCACTATGCAATAATTTTTCGAAGTTGAGCATATGGGAATTAGAACAATCATGTCAAGATTATGCAAGTAAGTTCTCTAATTATGTTCATTATGATTATGAAAAAAAAAGGGGTTTAGCTCACTATGATAGTAATATATTCCCTTACACTGCTACCGCAATAAATAAAGGCAAGTGGAGTAGAGAATATTTTTCAGAACTTTCAAAGCTACATTCTGATTATCAAATAGATTCTAATAAAAGAGGGTGGTAAAATGTTGTTTAATTTAAATTATTTATACAATAAATATAAAATGAATGTCACAGGTCTTATTCATGTTGGAATTCATGAAGGTGGAGAAATTGAAACTTATGCTTCTTTGGGTATAAAGAATGCTATTCTGATTGAAGCCAATCCAAGTAGATATCAAAATTTAGTTGAAACTTTAACAATAGGTAGGGTAAACACTAATTGTTCACCACTTACTTACAAAAGATTACCAGACCACCTAGCCCTAATCACTAAGAGTTACATACCTTACAACTTTGCAGTAATTGGTGATGACACTGTAGCAGAGATAGATTTAAATATTACATCCCATGACGGTGGAATGGATTCAATATTTAAATTAAATAATGAGGGAGCTTCTAGATCTTGGTGTGGCTACAGAGCTATTGGCAAAATTAAAGTTCCTTCCACCACTTTAGATAATCTTGTAAGTGAAAAACATAAATTTAATTTTTTGAATATCGACGCTGAAGGTGCAGAGTTAGATATTTTAATTGGCTCAAAAGAATTATTAAAATATATTGATTACATCATTGTAGAAACTCAGGATGTTCCTAGATTTGATAATACTGCAACTTCCAATGTAATTAATAAATTTTTGACTGATGCAAATTTTGAAAAAATGGAATATCACGATACTGGAATCGGTTGGGGAGATGCATTTTATATAAAAAAATAAAAATAATAACTACTGTAATTTAATATAAATTTTATATATAATATACTAAAATTATGAAAGCCATAGTATTATTACAAGGACCATCCACATATAGTAATCAGATTTACGATATTTATGGAGATGATTGTATATTCTCAACATGGGTAGGGGATAAATCAAGTTTTAAATATACTTTGAAAAATATTCCTCCAAAAAATACTGGCATACAAAATTGTAATCTGCAATTATTTTCTACTTATGCAGGGTGCTTATTAGCAAAAGAATTAGGTTTCTCCAAAGTCTTAAAAATAAGATCTGATATCTTAATAAAAGATTGGAAATTATTGCTAAACAATTTAGACTTAAACTATTTAAATTTTTTCTCTTGGCACAACTGGAATGGTGGTTATTATGTAGATTACATTTTTGGCGGGCCAGTCGATGATATACTGAACATAACCAAAGATTTACAGAGCGATATTAATTTGTTTCCAGAGAGGAGAATAACTGATAGAGTAACTAAGGAAGTTAAGTATATACTACCAGTTTTAATTAATAATAACATTGAGTGCTATTCTTTGAAGTGGAATAAAGATTTAACGAAGTCTTGTAAGGAAGATAATCTTTTTGTTTATTAATTTATTTATATGAATCCATGTAATGAATTTTTTGATTTTTTTAATTTTCATAAAAATGAAAATTACCCTATTAAAGTTTGCTTTGACATAGGAGCTAGAGATTGCAATGAGTCTCTAGCATTTTACAACACTTATAATTGTAAAGTTTATTCTTTTGAACCTAATCCACTACAAAAAAATATTTGTTTAAAAGCTATAGAAGAGACGGATATTAGTTTTTTTGATGTTGCATTATCTGATCAGGAGGGCTATCTTGATTTTTATATTACACATGACAATATAGGGGCTGCATCGCTTCTTCGGCCTAAAGAGATTCCCCATGTTCCGGGAACTTATAATGTTTCTTTGACAAAAGTAAACACATATTCATTGGATAAATTTGTAAAGAACAATAATTTAAAACAACCAGATTTAATTTGGATGGATGTTCAAGGAAATGAGTTAAATGTTTTAAAAGGTTCTATAGAAACATTAAAAAATGTTAAATATATTTGTTCTGAAGTGGGGGTTGTATCTTACTATGATAATCATACTTTAGAACCAGAAATAAACAATTTGCTTTTATCTTTAAATTTTGAAATTGTTTTTGAAAAATTAGAGTGGTCTAAAGAAAAATTTATAATTTATAGGAACAAAATGTTATGAAGATACTAATTCCAATGGCTGGAGAGGGCAGTAGATTTTCTCAAAAGGGATATAAATTTCCCAAACCGCTTATAGATGTTGGTGGAAAGCCAATGATTCAAAGAGTCGTTGAAAATTTTAATTTAGATGCTGAATTTATATTCTTAGTAAGAAAAAAACATTTACAGGATTATCCGGGTTTGATGAGTACTCTCAATCTCATTTCTAAAAATAAATGTACTCTGGTTGAAGTTGAAAATCTCACTGAAGGAGCAGCCTGTACTGCTTTACTTGCTGAGAAATTCATAAATTCGGATGAAGATCTTTTGATAGCAAACTCTGATCAAATAATTGAATATGAGATTGAAAACTTCAAAACACTAAAAAATCTAACATCTGTGGATGCAATAGTGTTTACATTCAACGCCACTCACCCAAAATGGTCATTTGTAAAAGTTAAAAATAGTTTTGTAACTGAAGTCGCAGAAAAAAATCCTATCTCTGACATTGCAACTTGCGGTATTTACTGGTATAGAAAAGGGTCAGACTTTGTTTCATGCGCTAAAAAAATGATATCTGAAGACATAAGAGTTAATGGTGAATTTTACATAGCCCCAGTTTATAATGAACTAATTAAAGAGGGTAAAACACTCATTCCATTTTATGTTAACAAAATGCACGGGATAGGAACCCCAGAAGATTTAGAGGTATATTTAAATGAAAAAAGCAATATGTTTTGATTTAGATGGAGTACTTGTGGATGCTTGTGAATGGCATCGAGTTGCATTTAATGACGCACTTATAGAATACACTGGCAAATCTATTTCTTTAGAGGATCATTATAAATTTTATAATGGATTACCAAGTTTAAAAAAATTAGAACTTTTAGGAATCAATGATCTGTCTCTATGTCAAAAAATAAATGACAGAAAGCAAGAGCTTACCATACAATTAATAAAAAATCTAACAGTAGATTACGAAAAGGTTAGACTTTTAAATTACTTGAAAGATCTGGGATTTAAAATTGCATGTGTAACAAATTCTATTAGATCAACTACAGAAATGATGTTAAAGAAAACTGGGCAATTTGATTTTTTTGATTGCATAATCACTAATCAAGATATAAAAAATCCTAAACCTAATTCTGAGGGGTATATACAAGCTATGGTTACTATCCAATGCCTTCCAAAAAACACTTGGATCGTGGAAGATTCTGAAAAGGGAATTACTGCTGCAAAAAACACAGGTGCAAATGTTATAATTGTAAACAATGCAACTGAAGTAACTACCAAAAATATAAGTAAATATTTATGAAAATAATTTCTCACAGGGGTAACTTGTTTGGTTCAAATCCTAAGACAGAAAACACATCGAAGCAAATTAGTCTAGCAATAGAAACTGGTTTCGATGTTGAAATAGATTTATGGGTAATTAATGAAGAACCTTATTTAGGGCATGATAACCCAGAGCACCCAACAACTATCGAATTTTTAAATCAAAATTCCTCATATCTATGGATTCATTGTAAAAATATAGAGGCTTTGACTTGGATAAGAAATAAAAACACAAAATTTAATTACTTTTGGCACGAAAAAGATAAAGTTACTTTAACAAGTTTAGGTATGCCTTGGTGTTACCCAGAAACATATGTAACTAATGGAATAACAGTAGTTTGGGACTCCAATTGGCAGGAAATATTAAAACAAAACCCAAAAATTCTTGGGATTTGTACTGATTTTCCTATAAACTAATATTTCAATATTTAATTTAGGCTATTATTATTAATTATGGAGTTTTTATGAACAAAAAATATACTGTTGATTGGTTTTCACAAAATATAAAAAAATTTGAACACTTTCTTAAAAATATAAAAGATCAAGACAATGTACATGGTCTAGAAATTGGATCTTTTGAAGGCAGAAGTTCTTGTTGGTTTTTAGACAATGTATTTACCTCTAAAAAATCGACATTGACTTGTATTGATACTTGGGAAGGCTCAATGGAAAATACAGAACAGGAAAAAGAATTTTTATGGAAACTTTTTTCTGATAATATTAAAAATTATCCATCAGAAAAAGTCATAGTCAAAAGAGGGTTTAGTAGGGATAGACTTCGAGATCCAGATTTAAAAAAATACGATTTTATTTATGTAGATGGTTCTCACACTACAAGGGATGTTTTAGGTGATGCTGTTTTATGTTTTGATTTATTAAAAATTGGTGGAATAATGACTTTTGATGACTATCTTTGGGCATTGTACCCAGATCCACTACTATGCCCAAGGACAGGAATTGATGGATTTCTTATTTGTTATGCTGGTAAATATGAATTATTAGAAAAAGCATATCAAGTTACAATAAAAAAGATAGCTGACTAGTCTATATAATATAGGACCGTCATAGTTCAGCCCTGATAAGGGCAGCAGGGGAGTGGGTTATCGTGCCTCCCCTGCTTTTTTTATTTTATGCATACTATTATGAGATATGGACTTTAAACACTATCAAGAAGAAGCAAGAAAATTTGCAATTTACAAAGATAAAGTAACTTATCCTGCTCTTGGCCTTGCATCAGAGGCTGGGGAAGTATGTGGTAAGATTAAAAAAGTATTAAGAGACGCGGAAGGTATATCTACTCTTGTTCATAAATATGATAGGGTGCAAGAAATTAAAGCAGAGTTGGGTGATGTACTTTGGTATATCTCTAATCTAGCCTCAGATTTAGATATATCTCTTGAACACATAGCGGATGAGAACATAGCAAAGTTACAGGACCGAAAGAATAGAGATAAGATTCAAGGATCTGGGGATAACCGATAAAATTACATCCGTGCAGCCTATTATGGATGACCATGAGAAACTGCACTGAGAACGATGTAAGAGTCAAGAACCCCAAGGATGGTATCAAGGCCGATTACGAAGGTAGTCGGTCTTCTGCTATTGAGATCTTCTGCACATCTTGCTTTGGTGGTTCTCGCTCAGATGCTCGTAATTGTAAATCTTATGTATGCCCGTTGTGGCGTTATCGGCCCGGTTCAGACAAAAGTGAAGCACCCAAGGGCCATATCCCTAGCAAGACAGAGTATGAAACTCTCATCAATAAGCTAGAAGTGTCAGATGGCCGTGTTGCTCAAGGCAAGCGTCTCGCAGAACTCCGTAAAAAGTCAACTAGCTGATATGGAAGATGGTCTGTGTAGGTTCCTTCGTATTGCAAAGAAGGAAAGTCTTAAGTCTCATGCACCCTACAAGTTAGGGTGTGTGATTGTGCAGAAGCGCAAGATAATCGGTAGAGGGTATAACCTTTACAGAACCGATCCCCGCATGGGAGTAGGTTACCATCAGTATTATCATGCAGAAACAAAAGCATTGAAAGAGGCACTCTCAAAAGGCTATGATGTCGAGGGTGCAACTGCGTACATCTACCGTGAAGGAGGATTACTCGCTAAACCTTGTGTCAATTGTCAAAAGGTACTTAGGAGTTTCGGCATCACGGAGTTTGTGTATACCCAAGGAATAAAATATGAATCAACTGGACATTCTCAAGAAGCTCAATAGCGCAGGATTACTATCCGAGCGCGAAGTTAATTTAGGTTATGTAGATACAGGATGCTACGCTCTTAACAAGGTAGTATCTGGTAAGTATAACGGAGGTTGGCCTATTGGTCACATCTCTGAAATCATGGGAGATTCGTCTACAGGCAAGACTTTGTTCTTGACCCATGCCTTTGCATCTGCACAGAAGCTAGGTTACTTCACAGCAATGTATGACAATGAATTTTCATACAATGCTAACTTCGCAAAGTCAATGGGTGTAGATCCTACCAAGCTGATCTACGACGATCCAGAGACTGTGCCTGAGTGCTTTAGTCGTATGGAAATCCTTATTGAGGAGATCCGTAAGCACGACAAGGATACTCCCATTATCATTGGCCTAGACTCCATGGCAGGACAGTCAGATAAAGAGGCTAGTAAGAAGATTGATGAGTTTGATAACATGGATGGTGCTGTGCGTGCCAAAGAGATTGGTCAATGCTTGCGCCATATCAATCCTATCTTGCGTAAGAACAAGGTAGCACTTATTGTCATCAACCAAGTAAGATCTAAACCCGGAGTTATGTACGGGGATCCCACAACACGATCAGGTGGTGGTAAGTCACTAGAGTTCTACTGTGGAGTTTGTGTTCGTACACAATCTAACAAGACCTCTGATATCTTGCGTGATGATAAGGACAACCCGTTAGGTATCAAGGGCAAGATCAAGAATACCAAGAATAAGGTTACCACTCCATTCCAAGAGTGCGACTTCGAACTATACTTTAACAAGGGGCTAACTCGTTACTACGCACTAGATGCTGTGGTCATAGAGGCAGGGTTAATAGAGAAGAATGGTGCTTGGTACACAGAGAAGGCTACAGGGAATAAGTTCCAAGGGGAAGACAAGCTGATGGCGTATATCCAGTCCTCACAAGCAGTTAAAGATTTTTTGGAAAATAATTAAATTTAAGTGGGTGGTTGATGCTATTATAAATCACCTCACTATCGAGGCCAACAACCATGAACGAAAAGGATCTAAAAACCATGATTAACCTCGCCTTCGACAATGCTTTCTCCAATTCGCAGGAAAGCACTCAAATGCAACCGTCTACGCAACTATATACTGATGTAGAGGACTACCGCCAGAAGACAGGCAAACGCTTCCGTATGACTAAAGCAGAAATGAACCAGTATGGTAAAACTGATGAAGGTCGGAATCAAGCGTTCGAAGCTCGTCAACGGGCTGGAACACTCTGATACCATCAGTCGCTCTTTTGAAAGGGATCTAGACTAAAATCTAGATCCCTTCGTTTTTATGGAGAATACAATGTTTAGAGATCCAATACTTATAGAAGAAGAGACAGGGTTGTATGTTACCCAAGGGCAGTTGCAGTTCTTTCTGAATCGTCCTAATGGTGATGCAAAGTTTGAACACAATGTTCCAGAATATCAAGACTGGGATATAATGTGTAAAATACACAATCTGGTCTATGATATGACGGAAAAAGATCCTTCTTTAGGACATATCTATTGGGATCATCTAGAGAACTGTGTAGCGTTCCATTTCCCAAAAGATGGAGCTATCCATAACAAACTCAAAGAATACGATATTGAATTAGATTTTGAAGATAGAAATGAAGAACAAAACAATTGAATTTACTCGTTGGGCAGTCTATTACATTCTTGACTGGATGTCGAGAGGATGGAATGTCCTATGTGGATTATTTGGACTTGAACAGCAGACGGATCTAGGATTATCTTGGCTCGTATGGATAGAGTCTCGTCGCGTAGAACGAGAGATACGATCTAGGGAATCCAAAAAACTCATGAAACAAAAGGAGGCAGAGGGTAAGATGCGTACTGCAAAAGAAGAAGTTGATCAATATGAGCAAGACATTCAGAACCAACAATGAAGATAGTTATAAGTTTCGCAATAGAAAGAAAGTAAATGAACAGCGAAAGAAACAACGGCAACACAAACGCAGAAATGAAAATGAACAAATCAGAACAGAACCAAACTACAAAGAGTTCCTCACAGACAACTTTGAGCGGTTCGGAAGGAAT
>Ga0181343_1000614_pt1 | contig 15152 bp, 12 predicted proteins | sample Su13VDMLBSD_FD_130110 | JGI IMG/M metagenome (GOLD analysis project Ga0181343, IMG submission 130110) | Freshwater viral communities from Lake Michigan, USA - Su13.VD.MLB.S.D | ecosystem: Environmental > Aquatic > Freshwater > Lake | place: USA: Michigan | collected 2013-07-15 | reverse complement strand
TGGAGGTGTACATGTTGTAGTTGATAAGTATGTTGGTGTACTTGGGTTAGAATTAGAACCAATTATTGGAAAAAATAATGAAATACTTCCAACCGAACAATATGTAATATTTGACTCACCTTCTTGTGGTTCTTCACCAAATTCTAATTCATTACCAGATGAATCAACATTACAAGCTTCACATTCAGGATAACTAATTAAGTATAATTCTCGTTGATTATCTTCTTGTATATTATATGCAATTCTTTTAATTTCTCTACCAACCTTTCTAACTGGCCAAACATCTGTTCTTCTTCCTAACGCAAATAAAAATCTTGTAACAGTATTAATTGTTATTATAGAAATAAGATTAATAATATGTTCAAATAATAATAATATATCAGCAATTAGAAGTTGAAATGTGAAGTTTTTAGTACCATAATTTACTGGTGGTGTAACATTTTCTGAACAATCTTCTTCCTCGGTTGGTACCAATTCTTTTAAACCAATGTATCTATCGTTTCTAAAGTCTGAATTTTTATAATACATACTCTGAAACGATGAAACAGTATAAACTTTATTATATGTTACTCTGTAGAAATAATCTCTTGGATAAAATTGTCCTAATGTATTATATAAAATTCCCTTTGTTGAATCATTTGTAACCGCTTCGGTTGGGTATTCTTTCCATGATGTTGAAAATGCGTAGGACTGTTCTTCTTGTCCAATATACTCTCTAATATTTGGTACTAAATAAGATGCACTTTTTCTTATTCTTGCATTTCCAGCATCATCCAATGAAAATTTAAATCGATAACAAGCTGCAGTTGGGACTCCTTTATTGGGGTCATTTGTTATTTCATTTTCACCAAATTCATTTGTGTATAGATATTCCATGTTCATTGGTAACTCTCTCACAAACGCACCATCATCAGAAATGTCGTGATCTATTTCATATTTTTCTAAAATAGGTCTACCGTTTGAATCTTTTTGATTAGTGAATCTAATTGACTCTATTTTTCCCTTTTTAGTGATTAAATCACACTTTCTACCCATTTTACGTCTGGGTTGACAATTCTTATCAATTGAATTTTTTCCTGTATCAGTATACGTTCCTCCAATCAAAAACGCCTTTGGTTCGATTTTAACTCCTCTGTCTGATAAGTCAAAATCCGTTCTTGTTAAACCTATTTCACATAAATCTTCATTACCCCAAAAAGGATACACATCAATTGTCTTATCAAATGTAACAATTTGTGGTAACGTTGATAAGTCTGAAGATGATTTGAATGAGTATGAATTTTTAAAAGAATCATCACCTAATCCTTGTTTTTTAAAGTCGTAGGGTCTTAAAGAAAAACAACCTATGTCAGATAAATCAACATCAACATGTAATGTTTGAGTACCCACAGGTACACCCCAAATCATAAAATCACCAGAATTATTAGTTTTTACGGTGTATTTGTAATATTTTTCATACACCTCCAAAATTTCTTCTCTATTTAAGACTTCAGATTGGTCAAAAAATGTTCCTGTAGGTTCGTGTCCTCCGTGTTGTTTTCTTGATGGTAATAAATTATATCTATATCCGTTTTCATTTGTATCCGAAACACTTGATTTATATGGATATAATTTTGAAATTATCGGGTCGTTTTCATCCTCTTCGGTAAGTGGTATAAAAATAGATACTTTAGCGTTTGGGACCCCTAATCCATTGTTTACTGAAATTCTACCACAAACAACACCATAATCGGCACACAATGATGTGTAGATTTCTTTTTGTGTAAATCTTAAAGATAATATTTCAAGTAAATCATAATCTTGTTTTAATTCAACTTTGATTACTTGATCTTTACCAATATTTGTAGATATTCTATGTCTTTGTATCATTCTTATAATAAATAGAAACAATAAGATTTTCTATTTTTAATATAAGAAAATTTGAAATTAGAATGTAGTCGAAACCAAAGGTTTTACCCTTATTTTAATATCTTTATTAGGGAATCTAATTTGTGGAATTTGATTAGATTTCATAAAAATAGTCATGTCTGATTGTGATATTTCTTTTGTTAAAGGATCAACATAACCCACCGATACTTCATTGGTTGAATATTCTCCACCAACTTTACCGTATACTCTAATATCAACAACACTTACAACACCAGCAACTGTACCAATTTCTTTGAACAACTCACCAACAAATAATGGGTCACCCATTTTTCTTTTGTCTATTGAGAAATATTCAATTACTTTTTCAATTACAGTTCTAACAATTTCAGTTTCAGTTTCATTTTTATCTCCTAAAATATCAACTTGGACACTTAAATCGATAACTTCACCACTTTCAATTTCTAAATAATCATTTATCATTCTATATTCTGAAAGATAATCTATGATATTATTTTTAAGTGTATTAGATACGACATTAGTTAAATTACCTCTTTCATCAAAAGAGATAAGTTTTATCTTAACTTTATTGTCTTCTTCCATAACATTAACCTTTGCAGGTGCTCCAAATGTTGATGGCATATTCTCAATTAATGATTTATAATCATTTAGTGTTACTGCCCTATTTTGTGCCGCGAAATTATATGAAACCATGTTTCTAATTTCTTCTATTGTAGGTTGGTCAGCACCACCGATTGCTGGTGTTACATTAGTTACTCTTAATGATTGAATTACCTGTGTATTAACTGTTGATACAGGTCCATTAACCACAAAATCAACATTATCAATATTTGTTATAACATTAATACCTAAATTACTGTCTCTACCTCCACCAACTCTATATTTTATGAATAAGGTCGTGTTTGATTTAGGTATTGCTCCAAGTGATAAATTATTTAAGTATGTGGCTAAATTAACTTTTAAATCACCAGTTACATAATTGTCTAAATTATCTAACGGATTTACCGTTCCGGAACCAAATGTTAAATAAAAATATCCTTCAGGGGTATATTCAGTTATAAACTTATTATTAACACTTATATATGTTCCAGGTTTAAAATTTTCTCTATCAGAAACTTTTGTTGAATCGGGTATAAAAACTTTATCCTGCATTAACGCCTTTACTTCATACCATTTATTACTTGGTGAACTGAATTCAGAAAGAGTTGGGTTTGCTCCAAAGGTTGTACCGTCTTTATGAATCACAGAGGTTATACCCAATACATTTTGTTCTGGTAAATAAATTTTCGTAAATGGTTTTTGGTCAGCATCTGTAATTACTTTCCTGAAAACTCTTGTAACTCCATTTACAACCGCCTCTCTTTTAGTAATTGTATATGATATTAGTCTATTATTACCATCAAAATTCGGAATTTTTAACCTGTTTGGTTCACCTTTACTATTAAATGGATTGGAAAAATCGACATCTTCAATTGTTTCAAAAATTTGACCTCCTCCTGAAATCTGTGCTCCCGCTCTTAACAAACCAAGATATTCGGTTTTTTCTTTATCACCACTCACAGGTACGTTAATTGAAAAATCACATAATGCAACTGAGGGTCTATTACCTGGTATTCTTAATCCATATGTTTTTGCTATGTGAAATAAAGATTGTCTTTGTTGTGCAAAATCTAAAATTGTTTCTTGCCAAACTCTATCAATATGAAAATGTAGGTTATCAGTAACAGCAGCATTTAAATCCAATAGTACAGAAAAAATGGATGCGTCATTTGTGTTTTTTACTAAATCAGGATAATACTGTTTAGTTAAATTAACTAACTCCTCTCTTAATCCTGCAAAATCTCTTGTTGCGTATGATATTTTCTTTGACATATTATATATTGATAATTATAAAGTCCGAAGATGAAAATGCTCCGTTATTGACTGTGTAATCTATTCTTACTTTTGCTGTATATGGTTTACTTGATGCATCAGAAACTCTAAATAATCTTTCATCCTCATCTTGTGTAAACGTTCTCTCTTCTTCAGTTTCATTTTCAGCCGAATCAATTCTAATTGAATTAATATCTAAATTTGGAATGAATTTTCTAACCGAATCTCTAATTTCTTCTTCAATTAAATTAAATGTAACTACATCATTTTGATCAAAAATGTATTCGTAAATTCTTGTTCCAAAGTCAGGTAAATAATATCTAGTTCCCCTTTTTGTCAACAAAAGGTGAATAAGATTCGATCTAACTTCTCTCTCAGGTGTTTCTGTCATTTTCAAAAAATCACCCTTACTACTGTCTCTAAATGGATAGTCTATACCGTAGGTTACTGCCATACCAATAAATATAAAGTATTATAAAATGGTAATAAATAAAAAACCCAACCGGAGTTGGGTTTTAATATTGTATTTTGAATAAAATTTCATTTTATCCATCACATGATACACAATCAGGATTCATTGCTTGTGCCGCAATATCACCTCTAAGTACCGATTCAGTTCTCATGTAATATAAAGTTTTAACACCTTGTTTCCACGCCTCCATATGAACTTGATTAATCCACTTAGGGTCAGCAATTGCGGGAAACGCTAAATTTAATGAAACCGCTTGGTCGATATACTGTTGTCTAACTCCCGCTTGTCTAAATAAATCTAATTGATTAATTTCTTTAAATGTTTTGAATACCTCCTTAACACTCGATGTTTTATACTTATCTTCTTCTTTAACCTCTTCACATCCAATAACCTTACTATCCAAGAAACACCACTCGTCTAAGAAATCTAATCCTTGTACTGAACCACCGTCAGATAAAATTTGATCCCAAACTTCTTTAGTATTTTTACCTAATTTACGTAGTACTCTTTCTAATTCAGGATTTTTACGAATGAATGTACCTTTAGATGTTTGTTCAGTGAATACGTTAGCCGCCCAAGGTTCGATACCACTACTTACATTACCACTCAATTTAGAATTTGATACTGTTGGTGCAACTGCTCTTAAGTGTGTATTTCTAAAACCACTTTCTTTACACCATAATGGTTCACCTAATTCTTTCGCTAAATCTCTACTTGCTCTTTCAGATTCAATTTTAATTTGAGAGAAAATCTTACGAGTTTCAAATTGAGCTGTTAGACCTTCAAATGGTACACCCTTTTGTTGTAGATATGTATGCCAACCTAACACACCTAAACCAAGTGCTCGACCTTTTTCAGCGGAACGTACTGCGTTATCAAATCCTCTTAAATTTTTTGCTCTTTGAATAAATTCTTCTAATACCCCATCTAAGAAAATAGTTGATGTGTAAACTAAGTCTGTATCTTTCCACTCATCATATTTTGCAACATTTAGAGAAGATAAACAACATACAAATGAATGTGATTCGTCTGTGTGTAAAACAATTTCAGAACAGATATTTGTCATGTGAACTTTCAATCCATTCTTTTTATACATTTCAGGATTTTGTTTATTAACATTACCCTTGTACATAATATATGGTTCACCTGTTGCTTTTCTCTTTTGAAGAAGTTTACCCCATTTTCTACGTGCATCAGAGTCACCCTCTTCTAACTTTTTCATAAACTTATCACTAACCACTACACACTGATGTAGATTTAATGACTGCCTATTAACATCACCTTTTGGTTCTCTAATTTCTAAAAAGTCTTCAAAATCTTTATGATCAATCTTAATATTAACAGATGCTGCACCCCTTCTTACCGAACCTTGATTTGTTGCTAGAATGGTTGAGTCGTAAATTTTAATAAATGGAATTACACCATCAGATGTTCCGTTGTTTGTGATTTTCGCACCTGCTGGTCTAATCATATTAATACCGATACCAACACCTCCACCATGTTTTGCAAGTAACATCAATTCTAAATTTTTGTTACCGATTTCAAAAATACTGTCACCAACATCAATACCAAAACAAGAAATTGGTAATCCTCTATCTGTTCCTGTGTTTGATAATACTGGTGTAGCCAAACATAACCAACCTTTCCAAATGTAATCAAAGAACTTAGTAGCCATATGTGGTTTACCTAATCTCTTTGCAACAGTTGTTGCAACTCTCCAATAGGCATCTTTTGGTTTTTCGCCAGGTAATAGATATCCTTTAGATATTGTTTTTACATAAATTTCTGTGTTCCCCCAGTTTGGAAAGTCGACATCCAACTCCCAACCGAGTTCTTCTCCGTAGTTCTTCATAATACTATAAAATTTTTTTAATTAAAATAAATCATCCCAATTCTCACCTTCTCCCGCCTTACTATAATCAGTTGGTCTGATTGCGAAAAAGTCTGTGTGGGTTACACCTCCAGTTAAATGGTAAAACCAATCTAATTCGGATGCCTTCTTTTCATTGAATTTGAAATTTCCTTCATACCCAAGTTCAGCTAATTTTTCGTTAACTCTTTTAGATATGAACTCCTTAAGGTCTGACGCTTTTAAGTTTTCAAGGTCACCCATTTCAAAAATCTTATCAATGAATTTGTGTTCTAAATCTCTAATCATTTCGGCAGCCTTGAAAATATCTTCTTTTGCCTCCTCTAACAATTCAGGATATTCCGCACACATATGACGGAATAATTGACAACCCATTTTAGAATGTAGGGACTCATCTCTTACGCTCCATTTCATTTGTTGTCCAATACCCTTGAGTAGGTTTCTCATTTGAAAACTATAAAGAACTGCGAATGAAGAATATAACGCAACACCTTCTGCGAAAGCGGAAAATATCGCTAAACTTCTACCTACTTCAATTCTCGCTTTATGATTGTTCTTTAAATCTTCAGGTGTCCAATCTGCAGTAGTATTAGTAAGTAATTCAAAACGTTCTTTCATTGTTTCGTCATGTAAGAAACCTTCAAAATCCTCTAAACCCAATGTTTCATTTAGATATGAATATGCAACTGAGTGGATAGTTTCCTGAGACCCAAACGCCATTGCCATTTGTCTGATTTCATGTTTAGGAAACCACTTAGTAACCATACCAGTCCAGTAATCACTAACAGCACATTCAGTTTGGGCAAATCCTAAAAGAATATTACCCACTAAATGTTTTTCCGATTCATTCAAATTTTCGTTCCAATCTTTAACGTCACCCTGCATTGGTATTTCAGTATGTAACCAAAACGCCTGCATTTGTTTTAACCAACCTTCATTATAATATTCAGGATATTCAAATGGTTTAAACGGAATTCTTTCTGTAAATAATTTACTCATATCAATATAATTTATACTCTTGTTTTTCTTTCTTGTGATTTTTTAAATACTTCCGCAGCTCTATTCGCTCTCTTTTCTTCTTGTTGATGTTCGTGACCTAATAAGGTATTTTGTGATTCCGTATCAATAACTAAGAATTGATTATCAAATTTACAATTTTGCCAAATTATACCATCTTTACCAACACGAGATTTCAATAAGGTTAGTGTCGCTAAATTGTTTTCTTTTTGTTCAAGTGTTTTACCAATTGAAAGAATAATATGTGCAATTTGTGCTTTCTTAATTGAACCACCCATTTGGTCACCAGTTACAACCTCAGATGAAATTGATTCTCTATTACCCTGTGTTGCAGTCCAAATGGCAATATCAAATTCTGATGTCATCGCCTCTAAACTTCTCATGATTGAACCTTCTCCTTTCCATTCTTCACCATTTACACTTCTTTCAGGTGAAATACAATCAACATAGTCAATTAGTACCAAGTCCGGTTTAAAACCTTCTGAAATCATTTTTCTAATCTTAGATTTAATTTCAGAAATAGTAATATTATCACTTGGTAACTTTGATAGTTTTAATGAACCCGTGGATCTTTCTTGTTGTTCCCTAACGGCTGATAAAACTTCTTCTTTAAACTCAGGTTGTTCATCGGGAGCAACTCCTGACCAAATTGTATAATGTTTTCTTTTAATTTGACCTTCATTATCTTCGAAAAATATTTGAAGAACATTAAATCCATCATTATACGCAGTATTGGCAAATTTGGTTATTAAGGTAGTCTTACCTGTACCAGTTGGTGCTAATATAACTCCTAATTCACCTCTACCTAAACCACCTTTTAAAACATTGTCCAAACCGACAATACCTGTTCTAATTGGTAATCTGTAATCTTTCTCAAGTGCATCATCGATATTGTGGAATACATCAACTACGGTGTCATTTATAATACCAACCTGTAACGCCTTTTGAATCTTTTCTTCAATCTTATTATAAGATTCAAATTCACCATTATCGATAATCGTTTGAATTACCTTTAATTCTTTTTTAAGGTTTTGTTGTCTACAGAAATTTAATGATTTGTCTTTAACAAACTCATCATTTTTTTCCAAACTTTTAATTGCTTCTAATGTGTCAATATGTGGTCGATTTGAGTCTTTATTACCACCTTCCGACATTATTTTTTGTGCAACAGTCTCATAATTTGGAACCTTATTGTATAATTTATGGAGTTCTTTAATGTTCTCCATAATAAACTTAAACGAATTGTTATCAAAATATTTGCTCTCTAACACGTCAATAATAACATCACCAAATTTCTTATCTTCTATAATAGATTTAATTAGTTGTTGTTGAAAGGTGTGACCTAAGTACCCAAAATTTTTCTCTTCAGACATGTTTATTTATTTATTTTTTAAAGTTGATAGTTCAAATATTTTGTTTCTAAATTTTTTGTAGACAATATGTCAGTTAATTCTGACAAAATTCTCTTCAATTTTGGACGAATATCCACCGTATACCTAACCTTTGGGTGGTAGTAATTCGCTGGAAATATTCTTGAAATAAATACATCATCATTCAACTTAATTTCAATTAAAAAGTCCTCTTTTTTATCTTCTTCACCATCTTCCACACTCTCCAAATTCAAGAAATAATTTTGATTTTCGCATAGATAATCGGATGTTTTTATTTTCAAATCTTCACTAATTTCTTCTGAAATTTCTTTTATGTAATAATGTAAATCCATCGATCTTCTTGATTGAGGGATGTGGTTTTTAACGTTAAAAAATCTTTGGCAAACGATATTTCCGTCTAACGTTAACAAAAATTCGAATTTTGTGATTTCTTGTTGATTAGTCATAGTTTTTAATTTTAATTACTTTTTTTTTATTTTTTTCTTTTCTTGTTAATCTTAAGAAGGGGTTTAGGAATTCAACAAAACCGTCATCTGATTTTGGTAATAGATTAAATATTCCGTCATCCCTCATCATTCTCATTACATTTTTATATGACCTACCTTCTTGGTCTAATGACTCATTGATTAGTAAATCAATAAACTCTTTAGCTTCATCCGTTAAAAACGGTTCATCCAAACTAACTATCTTTTTATTTACCTCATAAAACTCCTCACCAAATACACCATGTTTTGTAACGCCAGTTAAAAGATTTTTGATTAACCAATTATTCTTATCTTCCTCAAAAAGAATATTAGTTTTATTTCTAATATCTTCGAGAGTTAATGGTAAATTTTTAATTTCAGGGAAAAGAGTAATTAATCTTTTAATTCCCATATTCTTAATTCCGGCAATATTATCTGATGGGTCACCACATAACATCTTAACCAAAGTCACATTTTCAATTAGAATTTCTTCATGATTGTAAACTATGGTGTCGTTTTTTTTGTATATTTTTTGATGTGAGGGATTGTAAATTTGAGTTCGTTCAGAAACCAACTGAGTTAAATCTCCGTCTCCAGAATAAATTATTTTATTTTCATTTGGTGAATTTTGTGTGTAAAACGCAATACAATCATCCGCCTCACAAAATTCAAATTCACCTTGTCTAACAAAAATTTCCTCTAAATACTGTTTTACTCGCTGCTTTTGATATTGGTAAGAATTTATTTCTTCATCACTTCTTAGTCTGGATTTTCTATTCTCTTTGTATTGAGAGTAATATTTCCTTCTTGAGTGTGAACCATTTTCCCCATCCCAAAATACTACGATTTTATCTAAATGATACGTCTCAAATGATCTCCTAAGAGTATTAACAAAATGGTATATTGCTCCAATATGTTTTCCCTTGTAGAAATGGTTTTTGAGACCATAAAAACCAATCGTAAGTAAATTGTCTCCATCAACGAGTAAAACCGACATTTAGTATAATTTATTCGTCATCATCTGACGAGATTTCTGATTTGAATCCTAGTTCACTAACATCAGTAACTTTTTCTCCGAACAACTTACTGATATATTCTAAATTTTCTTTTGCATACTCTTGGATAGATAGTTTCTCCTCCGAGGGTTCTTTCGCCTTCATAAAACCATGTGGAGTTACCATAATCTTACCATCAGCAAAACCAATACCATTAACGTGGTTCTTCATAATAGAAATTTTAGTTCTACTTGCGAAGTTTACATCACGTTTATTTCTTGTGATTTTGATTTTAGTGGTACCCGCTCCTTTTTGGTTACCAAATAAGAATACTAAAGTTGAGTTTAACCAAATCGCTTCTCCTCCTTTTGCCTTAATTTTTGGTTGACCATATGCATTGTCAGGTAATTCTACCCAAGGTTGGTTAACAATAATAAGTGAGTTTGTGTAGGGTTTATCTGTTCTTCTTGAACCTGAAATACGTTGGTTAATACCCATACCTATTTTATCAGAAAGAACCGACGCATTGTGTTGTTTACCCCCTTTTCCTTCAAAGGTCATCTTACAAGGTACTGAACCAACAGAATCCCATAGAAATAATATATCATGTGGTATTTCACCTTTTTCTTGAGCGTCTAATACGTCATTAATAAACTCAGTAATTTGTTCAATATATTCAAAATCACTATTGAAAAGGTAGAAATCATCTTCCTTATTAAAACCCATTAGGACTGCGTGATCCCAATTCCATTTTTGTTCGGTAATGATAAACACAGGTAGAATACCCTTCTTTTGTGCATCGACCGCCGCTTTTACCAATGCTGTTGTTTTACCCGTATCACTATGTCCTAAAAACATATTAATGTGACCAACTGCTGGTCCTGGTAATCCTACCGCATCTAAAAACGCGTCACCTAAATCTAAGAATCGGTCTGGTTTATATTCAGCTTCTTTTGAGAACTTTTTCTTTATTGAACTGAAATCGTTTTTTTTGATTGCCATATTTTTAAAATTTAAAGGACACCCTCTAAAATTATTTATCTTAAAGAGTGTCCATAATTAATTAGAACGGTAAATCTTCGTCTACTTCTGCATCATCCTGAGGGTCAACAACAGGTGTTGATTTTTTAGGTGTTGCAATTGTCTCTTCTGAAGATGAATCAAGTTGTGAAGATGAAATCCATTTGTTACTTTCGGTACTCCATCTTGGGTTTTCTCCGTTCGCAACCAATTCCAAATAGTCCTCACCCTTTTTAGAGTAAACGTCAGACCAAACTAAACTATCGTTAATCCATTCGTTTGATTTTTCTTCGTTTTCATGAAGTTGTCCTGGGTCTTCAGGGATAACGGAATTAATTGAGGTATACTCTTTACCTGTACCAGCTTTGGTTAAACCTAAAGATAAAATCAAGTCACGTCCTTTTGTGGTATCGGTAATATCTCCCTTATTTTTGAAAATTGGGAAGATTTTATCTAGAACACCATCACCCTTTGCGTTGTGTTTAAATCTCCAAAATTTTACACCATCTTCTTCGTGGTCTCTATCAATAACCTTAACAATATAGAATTTGCGAGAACGATATTGTCTAGCTAATTCTCTATCTGATTCCACACCCGTCTCCATTAAACTTTGATAAACTTCGTTCAATGGTGAACGTTTACCCTCTTGTTTGGGGTCATAAAGTTTCAACCATTTTCCATCAACCTGTACTTCGTGAAAATACACCTCGACAAATGGTGAACTTCCGTCTTTGGTTGGGAGAATTCTGATTCTTCTTTCTTCACCTTTAGATCCTTTTGGTAGGACTGTGGTAAAGTACTTTTTCATTCTGTCTTCTTGTGAGACTTTGTTTGAGTTGCCACTTGTGGCTTGTTTGCTGTTTTCGTACTGTTTTAGTACTGCATCAAATGTTGACATAATAGTTAAAATTTAAATTAATAAAATCATTGTTCTAAAAAGATAAACAAAAAAACCCGGATTATAAAATCCGGGTCAAAGTTTTTTAAAATATTTTTTAGTCGTTATTCTAAGGTCAAAAGGTAAGATAATTTATTAACTTCTCCAATCATTTCATCTCTAATGTTTAATAAATCGGTATCTTTTTCATCCAATTCAATTTGAACAAGAGCTTCTCTTACTGTATTAATTAAACCTTTCATGTCAATTTCCGAAAGATTACTCAATTGAACTGTCTTGGTTTCCTCATTTAAAACAAATCTACCGTATTTCCCCATTGCACTTTCCACAAATGTATCAATTAAACCGTCCATCACATCATAGAATTCTCCAAATGCTTTATGTCTGGCGTAACCTTTTGTTTGCCAATGATTAATCTTCATTTGTGTTTGTAAACCTAAAAAAAAGTTTACGTTAGAACCTAAATTCATCTTCTTGTCTTTCGGGATTAAATGTTTGTTTAATTATATCCTTAGGATATTCCTCAATTTCTTGTTTTGTTAAAACATATTCATTTTTACCACTTTGTTTCATTTCACCTTGTTTTTGTGCGAAGAACTGTTGTGGATTTTGGTTGAATGGATATGAATCTAATGACCTCATTTCTAATTTTTCTTGTGCACTTGGTTCTTTCATGTTTTCCACTTTTGAACCAAGTTCATCAATTTTTGACATTACCTGATCCATCTGTACCAATTTACTTTCTAAATCAGATAGTTTAGTGAAAACATCATCCATTTTGTTTACCACCCCATCGTATTCAGATTTGTTGTCATCCATATCTTTTTTAATACTTTTGGTCATATTAACCAAATCAGTAATATCAATTTCTTCAGTTGAATCCATTTCAGGAGCTGGAGGTGCGTCTACAGGTGCAGGTGATTCCATTCCCACAGCCGGTGGTTCTAATGATGGTTCTGCTCCCATATCTGGCGCCGGTGGTGCAGGTGGAGCTTCTTGTTCCATTATCATTTTTTTCGCGTACTTATTGATGGCATTAAATCTCATCAATTCTTCGTGTAATTTCTTTTCTAAACTCATGATTTTAATCTTGTAAAAGTTGTCTACCGTCTTCGGTAACATATTTTTTATTTATTCTTTCTACGATACCATCTTTAGACCTTATAACATAACATTCTCCTGTTGTTAAGTCACACTCTTCTCTCTCCATTCCATCGTTAGAAACACTTCTAATCTGTTTTGGATTCAAAAATTGGTCTACTGTGTTTTTTATCTTATTATTATCCATAATATTTTAGTTATAAATATAAATATCCCGTATATTATTAAGTTTCTTATTTTATCTTAAAATAGATAACATCCCCCTCAGTAATTCTCAAATCTTTCATTAATTTGTTTGATAACCCCACACCATATCCATTTATAAACGGACCAATATTAACAGGACCCGAAACATTTAACTGTTCAACTCTTCGGTCTATATCGTAAATTGGTTTAACTTCGAGTTTTTGGTTATTATTTGGGTTTAAAAATTCAGTAGATCCTGTTATAATTTTATCCGCGGTAATACTATTCGTAAATTGAAACTTTGTTGAATAAAAGTTGTGAGAATTTGATAACTCTTTTAATTCTAACCATTTTAATCCCGTTTCTCCATTTGAATTGACGTTTATGGTATTTTTTAATCTAGTTAATAATGACATGTGAGTTTCATCAGTTAATGTATAAATTTTAGATTCCATACCCATTCTAACCACTCTAGCTCTGAACCACTCACTAATCGTTCCGTTTTGTTCTTTATATTTGACTTTTTGAATATACTTTTCATTACCATAACCATTGTATGGTATACCGAACTCACTTATACCAGCGGTTTGTATTAATTCTTCACCATTTATTTTGATTTCACCCATATCGGTTACGAAGTTTCCAAATTCAGTTTTAATTGTTTGTTCCGTAGAACTTACACCCTCACTAACCTTTTTAACCATAGATCGGGCAGAATTTGTAATCTTATCTAATAAGGATTTATAACTCGATACAAATGAATCTTCGGGGTCAGGTAATGCCGCAACGGGTATTCTAGTACCTTTGAAACTTGTTTCAATATTATTATTTTTAATATTATGACTAACTTCTGTAATCCAATACGTACCTCTAAACATCGGTATGTTTTTAAGATAAAAATACATTGTTGGTTGAATCATCACATTTCCCATACATGTGACATCACAAGAGTATGAGGCTTGTCTATATAAGTCAAAAAGACTTACATCAACATTGTACGCACCCGCACCTGATTCTGAACGTGCTAAATTTTCTAAAACAACAAACGACTCTGATGTGTTTCTTAAAGTGGTTTGATCTAATGAGACTCCTTTAAAAATATTTTGATACTGGTCTCCAAAACTTACTTCGAATGCAACCACTTTGTTTGATTTATTTAATTGGTCGATATCGTATATTTCAGGTAAAGTAACAATTAAAGGATTCTTATTTCTATTTGAAATGTCGAAACTATCGTCATTGAATTTATTTACGCTTTTATCACCATCGGCAATATGCTTTGATGTTGGTCCTATGTATTGAACGATAATTTTTGGTGAGGACTCTTCATAATCCACGTCTAAAAATGTACCAAATAAATTCTCTGCTACTTTTTTAGAAGGTGTTATTTTAGCTCTATTTGATATGTTAGTACCATAAAAATTAACATACGCGGGTAATGCTCTCATATCAAATCCACTATCCTTTAATAACATGGATATGGCCGAGTATAAATTTGCTTTATTGTTTTTCGTATTAAGTAAATCAATGAATTTACTAATATTAAGATATGTTTTACTTCCAATATCTCTATTCGCCCTATCTAAGAATAAAAACTCCTCAAACAATAATCTTTGACCTAAAGAATTGCCAGCAACCCATTTATCATTAAATGATTTGAAAGTATTATAAAGCTCTACTTTAATTTGTTTATTATTGTAACCATCCACAAAGTTTATACTTGATGTGTCTCTTTCTATTTTTAAACTTGAAAATTTACCTATAAGTTGTATTAAAAATAGATTAAGTCTATTGTTCGCACCACCTGGTAATATAGTAGATTGTTTATCTAAAATATTATTTTTTAAATATTTTTTAAATTCAACTCCTGTATCTATTCCACCATTATTTTTATAACCACCATATATTAAAATTAATGGTCTGAATAAAATAACATTTTCTTCTGTAAGTGCAATATCTGAAATTTCAAAAAATCTTTG
>Ga0181343_1000613_pt1 | contig 15154 bp, 26 predicted proteins | sample Su13VDMLBSD_FD_130110 | JGI IMG/M metagenome (GOLD analysis project Ga0181343, IMG submission 130110) | Freshwater viral communities from Lake Michigan, USA - Su13.VD.MLB.S.D | ecosystem: Environmental > Aquatic > Freshwater > Lake | place: USA: Michigan | collected 2013-07-15 | reverse complement strand
CCCGGAGACATAGAGAACGATAGCAATGTTGCCGTCGGCACCGCGACGGTAGTCAGTCACAAACTTACCTCCAGTTTCACGCTCCACAATGTCAGCCACAATGCGAAAAGAAATTTCGTTGCCAGCGCCCGGTCCATTGGGAAAAACCACTGTGACGGGTTTGGTGGGTTGCCAAGCTAGTGCTAGTGCAGGCGCTGCAAGCAGAGCTAGTAAAAATTTTTTGATCATCACACAAACTCCTTAAATAGTATTTGAAAATCTAAATTATTTATTAAATTTTTTTATGAACACCAAAATTTTTAACCTAATTGCAAAAAATTTGCAAGAGGCATTTAATTTGCCCAAGTATGCAGCAATTTCCATTGATGCCAGCACTGTGGTAAACGCCTTGCCCTGGACACCGGCACGTTATAGCAAGTTCAAAGATGCAGTGGAAGCCGAACTGGCCTTGCCCTGTGAGTACCGTGGCACACTGGCAGAGATTGTGGCTGATCTAAGTGAACGTTACACGCACAGATTCTTTAGTGAAATTTGGCGCCCAAGAACTGGAGAGTATGATCATTCAGGATGGGCCTTGGTAGAAGAAGTCAACAAGCTGAATCCTGCATCAGTGTTGGACGTGGGCTGCGGCTATCATCCGTTCAAAGGACGCATCAACAACATCATTGGTATTGATCCTTACAATAACGCTGCTGACTATGAAGTAGATATTTTAGACTACCGGGTCAAGCCGCAAAGCCACGATGTAATCATTGCCTTGGGGTCAATCAACTTCAACACCAAAGACGAAATTGAACAGCGGTTCGCTCACTGTGTTGACCTGCTGAAACCCGGCGGCAAGTTCTTTTTACGTGCCAATCCCGGTATCCCGCACAAGACTGGACCCTATGTGGATATCTTTCCCTGGAACTTTGAAATAGTAAATGAATTTGCTGAGAAATACAACTTGAAGTTGGACACATTCAAAAAAGAACCTACCGAATTAGGTAGGCTCTATTTCGTGTATACTAAACTATAATTTTGTTTATAAATTCTATCCACAGGCGGCCAAGTTCCGCCTGTTTTTCTGGTGCAGTATGGTATGTTGGGCTATGGTCACTGACAAAGTTCCAAGGCGATGCTGATTCAAAGTCAATTTCGTTTGCAGACCATTCAGCCCAATCGGGGCCAGTTAGTCCACCACGTGTAAACACAAAAGGAATTTTTTCTTTTTCTAATTTATACAACATGGCCCGCACCATCATAAAATCCTGTGCCCTTTTTAATTCTTCATCGTAGTAATTAACTAGATAACTTTTCAAATGATCGGTGCGTTCTAGATTAACAATACTGTTACTCACAGTGGTAACTAGTCTAGGATTGTAATATGGGGGTTGATATTGATGACCGCTGTATATTATGTTTTTGATTCCATTTAAAAAAACATACGGACCAGCTGGCACTTCAATGCGATCAACAGATGTAAAACCAAACAAAATTAAATCGGGCCGTTGATCAATGGCATGTTCCAATTGTAGGCAAATTGAAAAATTACTTGCACCTAGTTTACTGTAGACCTTGAGATTACTGTTAAAATGTCTGCTGACATGATCCACTAGATGTGTGTCCGGATACAACGGGTCTTGGGCAAAAAAGCTATCGCCGCAAACAATAATTTTCATTGAATATTAATAACTAAGCCAAATACTTATGCACGGATCATCTGCAATAATAGTATCTGATTGTGATTTAAATGTGGTTGTAAATATTCATGTGGACAGTTGTTCAAGTCCGCATTGACAACAGTCCATAACTTTCGTATCAAGGAGGATACATTGTCGAAACGCAGAAATAGAGAGTATCAAACAGCGCAGGCTATAGATACAAATGTGATTAGTCTTAATACTTACTACAGTAAAAAACGTCAAGTTCATCTACTACCAAAAACCTTAAACCAAGAAACATACATTAACCTACTTACAGATCCTAGCAAACTTATTGTATTTGCCACAGGTCCTGCAGGTACAGGAAAAACAATGTTGGCCATGCTGGCCGGTATCAAATCTTTAAAAGAGGGGGTGATTACCAAACTAGTTCTTACCAGACCAGCAGTAACAGTAGACGACGAACAACATGGATTTTTACCAGGTGATATTAATCAAAAGATGGAACCCTGGACAAGACCTTTGTTTGATGTTTTAGCTGAGTATTATGATCGTAAGGAAATTGCTAGAATGCTAGACGAACAAATAATCGAGATATCTCCACTGGCATTCATGCGTGGGCGGACATTTAAAAACTCGTGGATCATTGCAGACGAAATGCAAAATGCCACTCCAAATCAGATGAAGATGCTGCTAACACGACTAGGGGAAAATAGCAAGATGATTGTTACTGGTGACACAAGACAGGCAGACCGTAAAGACCCCGACAACGGCCTACTTGATTTTAAATCCTTGGTAGAGGATTATAAAAAGTGTCAGTATGTAGCAGGTGTTGAACTAACAGGAAAGGACATACAACGACATCCAGCAGTGGTTGAAGTTTTAAAAATCTACAGCGAAATCTGATATAGACCTAGAGCTGATGGTCGGACGTAAATACACTATGTTCGACTATCACTCTATTAGAAGTGTACATCTAGAAATTAGTACACGGTGTAATGCCAGCTGTCCGTTGTGTCCTAGAAATTTAGCAGGCTACGACACAGACCTAGGATATCCCATACACGACATGACACTGGATGAGTGTCAGCGTATTTTTACTCCAGACTTTGTTAAACAACTAACAAATCTTTTAATAAACGGTAATTTCGGTGACTTTGTCACAGCCCGAGATGGTTTAGAAATTGTTAGATATTTTCACGATAACAATCCCAACATCAAAATTTTGATATCTACCAATGGTAGTGCAAAGCCTGCTATATGGAGCAAGCTAGGTGCAATTCCAAACGTCACAGTGGGGTTTGACCTAGACGGACTTGAAGACACCCATGGCCTATACAGGCAAAATACCAATTGGCAAACAGTGATCACAAATGCCAAGAATTTTATAGCTGCTGGCGGACAAGCAGTATGGAGAATGGTAAGATTTGATCATAATCTGCATCAAATTGATGCTTGTAAAACTATGTCGCAAGAGCTTGGATTTGCAAAATTTGAAATATTGGATGACGGTAGAGACACTGGTCCAGTGTATGACAGAGACGGAAAGTTCAGCCATCGGCTGGGCAACGATGCCAAGTTTAAAAATTCTCCTTACCCAGAAAAAGCAGTGATCTGGAAAGAGTGGAGCGAACCGGGTGCAAGACCCAGCAATCGTTTAGACCAATACAAAATAATTCCAGTCAAACAGTCAGTTGATTGTTTTAGTAAAAAGATGAGTGAAGTTTATGTAACAGCCACTGGAGAGGTATATCCCTGCTGTTGGATTGGTATGTATCCTAAATTGGATTTCAAACATTCGTGGCAAAGCGACAATTTTCAAGTGCAATCTATTGCAAAAAACAACAATGCACTAGAAACAGGACTTGAAGAATCCATTAAATGGTTTTCTGCAATAGAAAATAGCTGGAATAAATCCAGCTATTTCAAAGGTCGTCTTTTTAAATGCGACGAATACTGCGGCAAAAATTAATTCTTTTGTATACCAGTCAGCAGCAACATAGGTCTAGGGTGGTAGCCAAAATTTGCACTACCGTGTGGCACTGACAAATGATCCCAGGAAACAACGTCGCCGGCTTTCCAGTGTAGATATTCTGTGTTCATAAAAAATGCCTGCCCTGGCTGCTGATCCTCTAACATAATCAACCAACGTTTTAATTGCCCTTCTTCACCAGAATCGAGACTAAACTTGTCGTTTTTGATACGATCGTAGTGCAAAGGAAACATATGTCCTGGTTGTTGAATAGTTATTTTTATATGCACATGTTGAGTCCAATCAACTGGGAAAAAATCTTTGACATGTTTGATAAATGTTTTTTTAACAGGCTCGGGTATGTCAGACACTGTGTCGTGTTTTGAAACAACATCAAAAAATCTAGTGTAGGCTGGGTCCATTATCCAATCGGTTAGAGTGGATTCACTGAGTTCAAAGTGCTGGTAATTTTTAACAACTTCTTTGAGATATTCTGTTCGGTCAAACGACGGACCTTCGACTGTGACCGCGGATCCAACTTTGAGCCACTGGGTTATGATTTTAATTTCGTTTTTTAAATTGCCTACAATCCAATTGGTGTCTGTTGTTTCACTAAATTGATTGCGATCCTGCCAATCGTACCAGTTCTTCATCGTCGATTTATATTGTTGATTACACTTACCATTGCATCAAGTTGAGATTGCATACGATTGATTTTTCTTTCCAGGCTAGAGATAGTTATGGCCTGTTCGGTATTGACCTGAGCAAGTTTACTGAATTGGTCTCTCCAGGTTTTCATTTCTTTTTCGTGTCCCAACAACGTGGGCCGCGGCGGAGCATTTGGATCAATTTCCTTTTTCTTCTTCTTGGCTTGATACATGTTCTGCATTTTGGACCTCTGGGTATAACTGTGCTAACAACGGATTGATGTATTTGGGATAACCTTCTTGGTAGTGAGCCAACAGACTGGGAAAATCTGCATCACTTTTAAATCCGTTTTTGACTACCAGTTGTTTACTTAAATTTAAAACAACGCTGGACTGTAATTGATCGCGTGTTTTTAAACCTCTAGTAATATTTATAGATTCATCATAGTTGATGTTTTCTAGGTTAGACATATAACCAGGCTCTTTGGTTCTTGCAGGATCTTTGGGCTTTTTATGATAATATGCGATTAAAAAAATGTCTTGTCTTTTCATATATAACTTGAATTAAGTTCAGCTGGCAATGCCTGAAAGTTCTACCAAGGTGGCACTTAAATTGATTTCAGGATCTGCTACCACACCATGGTTAACCAATCCCTTGCGAATAATCAAAATTGCTTCGTCCTGGCCTTCATCGGTCTTGCTCCACAGGTCAAGGTTATCGTACATCCAACGAAACACTTCTTCCATTTCTTCAGGGCGTGCCTGCTCACACAGTAGTTTTCTTGCTTCTTTGATGCGTCTAGATTTAAACAAGTCAACCACTGCTAGTTTATAATCTGCTGTGCTAGACTCTGTGCTGGTAGGATTAACCAAAGTTCCTGTGTTGCTGTTGGTTTGCAAAAGATTCAAACATTTGCGCAAATCAGGATAGGTAGCCTTGACATAACTATCCAACGTGTCAAGATCAAATACCACGCCTTCTTCTACCAACACTGTGGCCGCCCGGGCTGTGAACTCAGTTTGATCTGTTTTGTTGATGTGTAGTTCTGCACATCTACTTTTCAATGGAGGAATAATTTTGTATGCAAGATTACAGGTTAGAATAAATCTGGCCTGCGCTTGATATGTTTCCATTAATCCACGCAATAGGCCTTGTGCGTTAGGCGATAGATAATCTGCTTCGTCCAATAGCACAATTTTGAGGTGGCCAAACGGTAGCGTACTAACGAATCCTTCGATTTTTGTTTTAAGAAAGTCCACGCCGTTATCTCGGCTAGCGTTAACTTGTAAAAAGTCATAGTCGTCAATTCCCAATTGGTTAACTAAAATTTTTGCCAGTGTTGTTTTGCCAGTGCCAGCTGGTCCGTGTAACAACAGATGCGGGCATGCACCTTCTTTGATCCAATCTTCGACTTGTTCTTTGACTGCTACATCTGTGAAAACATAACCGTCGATGTTGGCTGGCCGATATTTTTCAGTCCACAGTTCCTTCATTGCTTGATCTTTCTTGAGTTGGTGTTAATTGATTTTGCTGCTCTGCATTATTGTACACTGTATCTATTTTAGTGTCAATGTTTTTCTTTTTACCAAAAATAGCATCCCAGTTATTGGCAAACTGATCTTGGCTGATGCTGTAGGGTCTTGGACTACTGCCTTTACCACCGTCGCTCATACCAACTCCTCGACAATACCTAACAATTCTGCAAAGATCAACAAGACACCACCAGAGAATATCCAGCTACTTGAAATAGCTGAGCCGGCAATAACAAAGAAGACACCGGCAGCAATTCGTAATGCACTTTTTACAAGGCTAACATAAAAATGTCCCTTGCTAGTATCTTTGGGTTGAATGTTCATTTTAATTTTTCCTATATCTATCATTGGTGGATGATGCGGACATCTTCCTTGATCCCAATCACAACTTGGGCTGTATTCAGTGCGACAAGTTTTACACTGCATTTTTATTTTTTTCTGCTTCAACCACACGTTTACGCAAACTGCTAGAGCTAAAACTGTGATCCCTGCCGTTAAAGATAATTTCAATTCCGCGTTTTTCGCATTCGGACAATCCTGAAAAATCAGTGCCTAGGTACTCTACTCCTAGTATACGAACATTGACCGGCAATATCAACAGCAGGTCACAAAGATCTTGTTCTGTGCTGTAAACAACAACTTCGTCTACATAACGACATGCACTCAATTGAATCTGTCGTTCCACAATACTTTGAATAGGTTTGTTCTTGGTATCGGGGCGATCAATGGTAGGATCAGTTTGCAATCCTGCAATCAAGTAATCACAATGGTTCTTGGCTTCGCTTAACATAGCAATATGGCCAGCATGCAGCATGTCAAAGGTGCTGAATGTGATTCCTACTTTTTTACCTTGTTGTTTAAGTTCTTTGATGTGGCTAAAAATCATTTTTGTTTTTTTAAAAGTTTAAATGTTCTGTTTGATTCCAGATTGTCAATAAATTCTTGTTCAATTGAGTATAAAGGGCAATCTGCCAATTGATCTTCAATGAAGTATTTTAAAAGAATCAAATCTTGTTTGCAACTCCAAGTGGTGTAACCGTCCATTTTGGGATCAGTGGCTGCAAACTTGATCTTCCAGATTTCCTGTTCAATCTTTTCCCTGTTCCAGTCTTTGATCATTGCTGTCTTTCTTGGTTAGTGTAAACGTTCCGTCACCGTTGTCTTGCCAGTTGATAGTATCACCCACAGTCCACCCAAGTTCGTCACACAGTTCGTCGCTCAAGGGAAGTATGAGATCGTCTGTGGCTGGATCGTGCTCCAAGATAACCGATTTGGAAATCACTGCTGACTCCAGTCAATGCGCTGTTTGGCCTCTCCATCTACTGCGGTTGAAATAGTATCATCTGCTGTGGGTTCGGTGTCACTGACCATCATCATGGCATCTACGTCGATTCTGCGTAAGGTAAAATCTTCGTCGTCGATGTTGATTTCTACACCTCGAGTCCAACGACCGTGTTCCACCAGGATCCACTGCCCGGGCACAACATCTTTTTGAGCCGGGCCAACTGCATAAATTTTACACCATCTGGGACGAATGCCGTTGGATTTTCCGTCGTCGCCCAGCAGTATAACGCCGCTGCTTAGTTGCCTACCTCCAAAATTCATATCACGTACCAGTACATGATCGTGTAGAGCTCTAATTTTTGTAATGTAGTTTCTGAGTTTATATTTGATTTTTTGATCAAATGGATTTTCAATAGCCATTATCTACGTCCTTGATTTTTTCTAGCTGCATGCTGTGCAATAGCATCAGATTGTCTGTAGTGATCTTTGATCACTTGATTTTTGTTTCTAGTGACTTGTCCGTTACGATTGATTTGATCGCCACGAGCATTGACACCCATGTTACCAACTGCTGCTTCTTTTTCATGCAGCAATCTTAGGTTTTCCATGTTGATAAGTTTGCCCTGAGCTGATTTGTATACTCCGCGTCCATTCATAATTTTTCCTTGTTGTTTATTTAAGAAACTCTTGTATGTCTAGGTCGTAATACAGACTATCTATTTTATGTACACCCAATAGATACAATATATAACTTGCCACACTTGACCCTCGGCCAACGCCCCATACAATATTATTTTTTCTCAGTGTGTCTACTAGATATTTTAAAAACTTTAGTAGATCAAATAATTCACGCTCTTGATATAAAATTAATTCTTGACCCACTCGTTGTAGTTCTGCGTCTGTGCTGCACAGCCCTAAAACGTATTCTGCAATATCTAAATTTTTATACTCCGTGGGCATTGACCAGTTTGATTGATTGCTTTGATCAAATTCAACTACACTGGTAAATTTTGGCTCAGTGTATAAGTTCAATATTGGTAAGTCTTCATAAAAATGTTTAACTGCACTGTTATACTGTTGTGGATTTGTTACTAAAAATTTGGCCAGATCTAATTCTGGGTTGTTGTACAACAACTCACATACATCATCAGACGTGCAGTGTGCTTGACCAAATTGATCGTACTTCATTGAATATCAATAATATTGTTGAACTCTTTACCAGACTTTTTAGCAAGTTCTTCAATGAGTGCACGTTGCCGGTTGTCTAATTCCATACGGTAATCTTCTAGCATGGATTGAATCTGCATGACAATTTCTGCTTGCCCAAATCTATAGGCTTGATTTAATCTACTCAAAAGGTCGTCATGTTTCTTTTGGAGTTCCGCATCTTTGAGTTGGGACAAATCTGGTGTTAATGGATGCATTACTTGTTCTCCGGTGTCTCTATACCTAGTATATATTCCAAACGCTCACGAGCTAAAAAAACTCTGCCGTCGTTGAGATAACCATGGATTTCCAACAATGCATCGTAGGTTGTTTCGTTCATTTTAAAAGTTTCGTGAGCGTCTGACATTACAGGTCTCCTGTCTTGCGATTTTCGCTGTAGTAAGGATCAAAAGCACCGCCTGGATAACGTGCTTCCAATTTCTTTACATTTTCAGCAATAACTTCGTTGGGATCTAAGTTAAGTGCTCTACAGGCGTTGACCCAGTACCACATGACGTCACCCAACTCACGCTTCATGTGGAAAACATTTTCCTCATTGAGTGGTTTGCCTTGAAAGAAAATCTTCTTGGGAATTTCAATAAATTCACCTGATTCAGCTGCAAGTCCCAGACATGCTGTCAACAACAACGGAACGTTGACATCAGGGCCTCCGTGGTTGCTATCTAATTCGTCACAGCGGTTCATGAATGTTGTCAAGTCGTTGCTTGGTTGGCTGGTAACAGCCTCTACAAAATCTTTGTATTTGTTTAGATCAATTTGCATATGTACTCCTATGTGTTATTTTACACTAAGGAGCACACAAAATCAACTACTTCGGAACCAAGCGGCAAAATCAGATATGTAAATCCATTCTACACCAACGTTGGCATTTGCTGTGGTCAAAGCACCATAAAGAGTTTGACCACCAACCACGGTTTGGTTTAGAGTGGTAATTGTGTTGGCAAACATAACTTTGATTGCTTGACCACTCATTGGTGTTGCTGGCATGGTAATGGTATAGGTAGTAATTGCAGCATTTGGTTGAACCAATACTGCACCAACGTTGCTATAAATCTGTCCACTGCCGTTGTTGGCTGCGTTGGCAATAATTTGGAGGCCATACACAGTTCCTCCGCACATGTCAGTTATGCCCGAAACAGTTAGGTTACCAACGTTGGCGTTACCACTTACACTTAATTGGGTTAGTGTGCCGACCCTGGTAATTGCAGTCTGAACCGGGGTCAGTATGTTACCAACGAATCCGGTATTGGCAATAAAATAGTCAGCATATACGTTGCCGGTAAATGAAGCACTGTTAGATGAATAAGTCAATGTTTGAACAGATAGTGCATTGGCAGTAATTGCTCCGTATACTTGTCCAGCAATATTAGAAACAGTCATGGTAATACCAGCTTGCGGTGTACCATTGATTTCTCTAACAACTGTTAAGTTACCTTGTAACTGATCTGGAGCACGATAAAGGTCAGCAATTGCAATAGTGGTTCCGCCGTCGTTGGTGCTAAATTCAAATACGTAAGTGCCAGCTTCTTGGAAATACAATGTTTGTCCAACAGCACTGGCAATTCTACTGATGTTAACTGTTACTGCTGCTGGCAATGTCACTGTGTAGTTTGTGCTGGCCACAGCAATTTCAAGTCTAAAACGTAGATTCTGACCAGAGGCTCCACTTAAGTTACTAAATGTAATACTGACACTGCCACCCAGGGTCATGGTCTGGTATGACGAATTTTGTAAATTAACAGTGATGTTTCCAACTACTGCACCAAGAGCATATATAGAATCTCTGCTGCCTCTAAATGTTCCGCTGGTGATTGTGGTATTTCCACCCAGATTATTGTCTTGGTTAACTAAAATACTGTACTGTTGTAGATTGGTGATTTCACTAGCAGCGTAACCTAAATTGGTTGCGATGTTAGAAAAGTTGTTGCGAAAACCCTGGCTGCTATTGTCTTGTCCGGCAATAGGATATGTACCATCAATGGTATTCGGATTAATTTGGCTTGTCATTTAAAATAAAACTCCGGATTGGGGAAACTTAAGATATTTATCACCCTCCATTGGGGTGGTGTAAGGATCTCTAGTGGTATAACTGTAGGTATTGGCACTGATGTTGGCAGTAGAATTGGCCGCCAAAATCAATCGTGTGTCACTTACAATACTGCTGACGTTTCCGATTACTGTGTTGGCTGCATTAATCAAGGTATCACCAACATGCAGTTCAGTGGTAAATCTGGTAGGTTGTCCAGATACAGTAAAAGACGCACCGGTCACATTGGCAACCAATGGGAATATTAATTTCATACTGGTTTCACTGATGATACTGTATATGGTTCCTATGCTGTTGCCACTGACATAAACAGTTGATCCAACTGCCAATTCAGAGTAGAACTGAGTACTGTTTCCGGTGATAACCGCGCTGTTTGCTGTGCCTGTTATAGTACCAGTGGCACTGATGTTGGCGGCTGTTCCTATTACCACATTGCTGGCAGTGTTGGCAGTGATAGATCCGGTGCCAAGGGTGTAACTAGACACAAAAGTATTTGAACCAGTGTTGAAGTTATCGGATAAAATACTGTCCCATTCGTAACGATCAATGGTAAAATCTACCAGATTTAAATCACCGTAGGCTTCATTCACACGATATGCAATCTCGTCACTTAGACCAGGCACAGTATAACAAAGCACCAATGCTCTAGTAAATCCAAGAACAGTTCCGTCGTCTTGGCGGCTGGTCATCCAACGTGGAAGGATACTGAGATCTTGATACCCAATGCCGTTGCCTATTCTTTCTATCATGTTTGGAAAACTATTGGGATATACTGTGGATATTCCCACAGTGTTTTCTGGCCAAGACACAGAAAGGTTAGGACCTATGCCGTCACTGTCAACCTGTTGGTCAATTATTTCTACATAGACTACTTCATATATTGTGTTAAAACTATCATCAACTGCTTTTGCAGTTTTAACGCTACCAAATCTCAGAGTTTTCCAGTAATGGTTCAGCGTCATTGAGTTGATATAATCACTGGCAGTATCAGGATTGAGACCTGTTAAAAATAAAACTCGTCTTTGTAAATTTTTACTGTACCAAGGATCTTGGTATCGATATATGTATTCTGGTGGAAACACATAGGTATCATTGATTAGATCGTTGTATATTTCTCTTTGACTCTGAGATGGTAACAGTTGAATGTATAAATTTTCGTAGGGACGATTATCCCGTTTGATAACTGTTACATTAAATTCTCGTTCGGCATAAACAAAGTTGTTTGAATCTCTGGCTGTAATTGTAAAATAATATATTTGACTGCTGCTGTTGATGTTAAAAGTAACACGACCACCGATTGTGCCATCTGGCAGTAGTTTTAGTCCAGGTGGCAATCCTCCAATGCCGTTGCCAACTAGTTCGTAAGTCAATGGTCGACTGTCGGGGGTTGACGCACTTACAAACAAGTTGCTCACACTTCCGTTGTAGATAGTTCCAATGTTGGCCAATGTGTTCCAGGATATGGTTTGATCAACTTGTCCCAACACTGCCATACTATAATCGTGTGTTTCTGTGGTGTAAATAGAGTTTGTTGTTTTATATGCTCTTATACTAAAATGACTGGTAATGGTTGTTTGTTCACCAATGGGGATATAACCAGTGATCCAGCCAGTGTTGGCATTTAACGTCAACCCGTTTGGCAAGGCTCCAGATACCAACACGTAGGTAAGAGCCTCGTCGTCATAATCAACTGCTTCAATTTGGTATGCAAAATTTGTTTGTTGACTTACTGTGCCAATGGAGCCATTGGCTGTCAGCAAAATAGGTGTGTACAACGGAGTGGTGTCGGCTGTGATTGCAGTATGGTTATCAGCAGTGATACGAATGCTGTCAGCAGTCAACAATTTTCTGGCATACACATTTGCAGTATACGTGTGTTGATCCAGTTTTGCACCATCGTTGGCCTGGATGCTAAATGTGTAGGCTGCATCAGCAGTGAGTGGAATAAGGTACCCATTCATGATACCAGTGTTGGCCAACGATAAATTTGCAGGAATAGTACCTGAATCATTGATAAACACAGTGTTGGGTGCATGAGAAGGATCAGTGATGGTAAATTCTTGGTATACGTATGATCCGTCTATGAATGTTCCAATTGAACCAGCGTTTGGTTGTAGAGTAGGAGGCACAATGCTGGCCACTGTGAGACTGAATCCTCTGTCAGCAACACTGACATTATTTTCTGTGGCTCTAACAGTAAAATTACTAGTTATGGTTCCGTTTGTTGCTATGGTATTACCACGAATATTACCGTTACTGGCCATTGACAGACCACCAGGCAGTGCACCAGTTATTAAAGTATAAGCTACATTACCACTTGAATAAGTTTCAAGCTGCAACGAATACGAGGTTAACTCAGGAATTATTCCTAGGCTACCAGCTGGGGTTATCCATGTTGCCGCCATATTAATTTAATAGTATCCAATAGGTTCCGTTGCTGATAAGAGTATCAGCTTGATTGGTGTATGTTGCGCCAACGTTTATGGTCGAAAACGATTGATATTCGTTGACCAGTATATTACCGCCGGCTGTTGTTTCTAAGGTAACATTGCCTGAGGATGCGTTGTTGGGATCAATCTTTCTAATGGTTAGCATACGTCCGGTACTAACGTTGGCATACGGCAAATAAATTGTGATACCACCGGTGCTGGCACTTAAATTGCCAATGATAAAATAATCACTGTTGGTTACGTCATATGTGGTAGTTCCAACTGTCACAATATTTGCTGTTACAGCACCATAAATGTCACTGCGGCCGGTTAACACAGTGTTTGTCAAATTTGACGATCCAGTGACTGTTAAAAAAGCAGTTGTGGTCAAATTACCACGCAGGCTAGCACCAGAATTGCCAATTTGTGCTGACTGAATGTTGCCAGCAACTATGGCATTAAACGTGCTGGTACCAGTTGATGTTATATTTGCTGTTATGACAGCAACATCAACGTTGGGGAAAATTTCAGTTATCTGCTGAAAGTTTTCGTTGATTGTAATAAAACTGTCGCGAAGACTGTCGCCTGTTCCATCGTTAGGTGATGATCCTACATTAACGTTTGCTAAAATTGTCATGGTTACGTAATCCGTTTAAGTTATTTATCGGATTGCGTAACCTAGTCATAGACTAATTAATATGGAGAAAAACTACTGCCGCAACCGCAGGTAGTTTCTGCGTTGGGATTGTTAATTGAAAAATGTGATCCCATGAGATCATCTTTAAAGTCGATAACCGCGCCCTGCAGATATTGAGCGCTCATGCTGTCGACCAACACAGTAACAGTGTCAACTTCAATGATATGATCATCTTCGTTGTTTTCGTCATCAAAGGTAAAGCCGTATTGGAATCCCGAGCATCCGCCACCTTGTACAAAAGTGCGCAGTTTTAGAGCTGGATTGTTTTCTTCAGCCAACAGCTCTTGAATTTTTATCCTGGCATTTTCTGTTATAGTAATCATTTACTTTCCTGAAGTGATCTTAGAATTTACTTTGTCCCAATTGATGCAACGCCAAATGTTCTGCAGATATTTGGCTTTGTCGGCACCATAATCTTTGGCCCAGGCATGCTCCCACCAATCTATTAACAGTGCAATATCAGTGCGCTTTTGATGGTTTGGTATTGTTTTAAGTTCACCAGAACGGCTCATATATATCCAGCCGGATCCTTGTATTTTCATTGCTTTTTCTTTAAATTCTTCTTTGAATTTAGAAAAGCTGCCGTATTTTCGATTAATTAGTTCTGCACTGGGCCCACGCGGAACATTGTTGTTCTTGGGAGGCATCAGTTGCGGAAAGAAAATATTGTGTAAAAATGCACCTGCTTCGTTGAACGACGAGTCACCTTCACCTTTGTTATAACGGTCAACATAGCCGCGGGCCAGTTTTCCATAATGATACTCAAGTGTGGCTTTGCTCATTACCGGAGCAAGTTGCGTTTCTTTATAGGGTAATTTTTCTAATACCAAATCTTGTTTGCTTTTTGCTTCAACAAGATTAATTAGAGATCTTAAATTTGTATCTGGTGTCATAACAGTATTTAGTATCAAGTACGATACATAATACGTGCTCTAGTTAGATCATATGGACTCATTTCCATGATCACTGAATCGCCTAGTAGAATTTTGATATCATGCTTGCGCATTTTCCCACCAATATATGCAGTTACAGTCAATTGACTGTTGTCAACTTTGACTCGAAACATAGCATTGCCCAACACTTCGATTACCTTTCCGTTGATACGGATTGCCTCTTCTTTAGCCACGATTAGTTATTTTCTCCTAAAAGTATATTTAACATTAATTACGGCGCATGGTCGCGATAGCTACCGCTTCTTCGTTACTGAAAATAGGCACACTATTACTCTTGTGCATGGTGCCGATGCCCAACATTTTGGTACCTGTGTAGACTTTAGCAGGTGCCGCGGCAGCAACAGCAGCACCGGTATTAAGACTAGGAATATGTTTAGTTGTTGCACGACCTGCAGGTGCGCCTAACGAATAGGATAGAGTTTCTGCAGCCATAGCACGGCGCTGTCTGCGTTGATCTTCGTCAACTCCCCATTTAGACTTAAGTGCTTTCCACTCTGCGTCAAGTTCGCGAGACTTACGTGCTTCGTCGGCATTGCGAAACTTTGTCTTGCCTTTGCGCTTTCCGTTGAGACTAAGGCTAGGGTGATGTAGGTGCATGCTCATTGATAACAACCTTTAAACATTGTGTATAGTGTTATTATAACAAATCAGGGATTAATCGTCAATTGATATTTGTAATACTTAAGTAGTAACAGAATCGGGCCAGTCTCTATACAGGGCAT
>Ga0181343_1000612_pt1 | contig 15174 bp, 15 predicted proteins | sample Su13VDMLBSD_FD_130110 | JGI IMG/M metagenome (GOLD analysis project Ga0181343, IMG submission 130110) | Freshwater viral communities from Lake Michigan, USA - Su13.VD.MLB.S.D | ecosystem: Environmental > Aquatic > Freshwater > Lake | place: USA: Michigan | collected 2013-07-15 | reverse complement strand
GCAGGTAAACAGTTTGTGGCGCAACCCAAAGCAATAGCAAAGAAAACGGCAGGATTTAGATGACCACAACCGGCGCTACATCGTTCAACCCTGACTTCACGGAGATTGCCGAGGAAGCGTGGGAGAGGGCTGGCCGTGAGATGCGTTCTGGCTACGATCTGCGTACTGCCCGCAGGTCCATGAACTTGATGACCATCGAGTGGGCCAATCGTGGTTTGAACATGTGGACGATTGAGGCTGGGTCTTTCCCGCTGGTGCAGGGATTGAATACTTATCCGCTGCCATTGGATACTATTGACCTGCTGGATCATGTGATCCGCACGGGCGGCAACAGCGCCACCACTCAAGCTGACTTGTCCATCACGCGTATTAGTGTTTCTACCTACGCCACAATCCCCAACAAATTAACCCAAGCCCGGCCTATTCAGGTTTGGATTCAGCGTCTGTCTGGTGAGACTGGTTCAACTACATTGACGTTGGCAAGCACTATCACCAGCACAGCCACCACGCTTACGTTAAGTTCTGTCGTAGGACTGGCATCATCTGGCTACATCAAGCTGGACGACGAGACTATGTACTATGGCTACATCTCCGGAAACACTTTGAACAGCGTGTTTCGCGGGCAAAACAACACCACGGCAGCGGCTCACACCGCCGCAACCGCCGTTTACGTGCCCCAGCTACCCGCCGTAACTGTATGGCCAACCCCTGACGGGTCCACCTCCTATGAATTTGTCTACTACCGCATGCGTCGTGTGCAAGATGCTGGCGCGGGTGTGGAGACTGCGGACATGAACTTCCGCTTCCTGCCCTGTGTTGTGGCAGGGTTGGCCTACTATATTGCGATGAAGGTTCCTGAACTGCAAGGACGCATGGAGATGCTCAAATCGGTCTACGACGAGCAGTTTGGCCTTGCCGCAGGTGAAGATCACGAGAAAGCCGCGTTGCGCCTTGTGCCAAGGCAGTCCTTCATCGGGGGGAGCACTCCGTAATGGGTAATCGATTCTCCTCTGGCAAGTTTTCAATTGCCGAGTGCGATCGGTGCGGGCAACGCTTTAAACTCAAACAGCTTAAAAACGAGGTCATCAAGACCAAGCTGTTCCAGATCAAGGTGTGCCCAGAGTGCTGGGACCCAGACCAACCGCAGTTACAGTTGGGCATGTATCCGGTGGATGATCCTCAAGCGGTTCGTCAACCCAGGCCAGATACAACTTATGTGACTTCGGGTATCAACGCGGGCGGGTTTCCGTCTGGCGGGTCAAGGGACATTCAGTGGGGTTGGAGACCGGTAGGCGGGTCCAGCTTTTTTGATGCGGATTTAACGCCAAACTACTTGGTGGCAACGGCAAGTGTTGGTACAGTAACGGTAAGCGTAACTTAGGAGCAGACATGGACAAGAAAGATATGGCACAAGACAAGGCGATGATCAAAAAAGCCTTTTCACAGCACGATGCCCAAAAACACAAGGGTGGCAAGGGTACTGCCTTGAAACTTAAAAAAGGTGGGCCCACCAGCATGGACCGTAAAACATACGGTAAAAATTTGTCTCGCGCAATGAACCAGAAATCTGGGAGCAAATGATGGGTAAATTCAGCAAAAAAATGATGGGTAAAGAAGTCGGCTCTGCCAGCGTCTACGCTCAACCGCACACCATGGACGGCAAGCCCGGCGTGGCTATGCGCCCCAAAGCAGCCATGCCTCGTAAAGCCGACTGGACTCCCATGGACGGCGTGAGCATCGGTAACAACGATGAAGTCAAGACCAGCGGCATCAAGATGCGCGGTACTGGCGCGGCCACCAAAGGTGTGATGTCCAGAGGCCCAATGGGTTGATGTAACCATGGCAATGACTTATGCCCAGCTTGTAGTCGCTGTCAGCGATTATTGTGAAAACACGTTCAACACCACGGACATGAACACAATGATCAAGCAGGCGGAGCAGCGCATCTACAACACGGTCCAGATTGCGAACTTGCGCAAGAACGTGACCGGAACGCTCACGGCTAGTAATAAGTATTTATCGTGTCCAAATGATTTCTTGTCTGTGTATTCGCTGGCTATCTATCCAAGCGGCGGGGGAAGCTACATCTACTTGCTCAACAAAGATGTGAACTTTATGCGGGATGCGTATCCCAATCCTGCTACAACCGGTACGCCCAAGCACTATGCAATATTTGGCCCCGTAACTAATTTGGATACCGAACTGTCCTTTATTCTTGGGCCAACACCGAACAGTGCTTACGGCGCTGAACTGCATTACTACTATTACCCAGAGTCCATCGTGACGGCCTCAACCACTTGGTTGGGGGACAACTTTGACTCTGCTTTGCTGTATGGGACGCTGCTTGAAGCCATTACCTACATGAAGGGCGAGAAGGACTTGGTTGAACTCTATCAAGCGCAGTACTTGCAAGCGATTACTCTGCTCAAGAACTTGGGTGACGGCAAACAGCGCATGGACGCGTATCGGGATGGGCAGACTAGGATCAAGGTAAATTAATGTCCATTGTTCAGACCCAGACCACCAGTTTTAAAGCGCAGCTTTATCAGGGCATCCATGACCTGACCACGGATGTGATCAAAATCGCCCTGTACACAGCCAACGTTAATCTAAACGAAGACACTACGGTGTATTCGGCAACCAATGAGGTGGCGGCTACAGGCACTTATGTGGCTGGCGGGGCGACGATGACCGGGATCACCATCAGCACATCTGGGTCTACGGCTTACGTTGGGTTTGCCAATGTATCTTGGACAGCGGCTCTGACGGCTCGGTGTGCTTTGATATACAACTCAACCCAGGGCAACAAGTCGGTGGCCGTACTGGATTTTGGGTCTGACAAGACATCAGTCACCACGTTCTTAATTACAATGCCAGCCAACACATCAACCACAGCACTACTCAGGAGTGTTTGATGCCCAGGGGTTTTTCCGCTATCATGTCTCAAATCACTGCGTAAAGCAGTTTTCTTTAAGGGGTTTCAAATGTTTAATGAACAAGCAAAGTCTCACGACTTAGTAACGGCTGCACTAGCTACAGCCAAGCGTATGGACGAGAGAGCAGCCGCAAAAGGCTACTACACCGTCCAATGTTTTGACAAAGATGGAAAATTAAAGTGGGAAGATGTAGCTCCTAACTTGGTGGTCAACGTTGGCCTACAGGATATGAACGCACAGTATTTCAAAGGCTCTGCTTACACCGCCGCTTGGTACGTTGGTCTGATTACTGGCCCGGGGTCTGGCACTACGATCGCTGCTGCCGACACCATGTCTTCGCATGCTGGTTGGTCAGAAAACACCGGTTACAGCAACGCAACGCGTCCTGCCGCTACATTTGGTACAGCCACAACAGCCAACCCATCTGTGCAGACCAATTCAGCTTCTCCTGCTTCGTTTACCATCAACGCTACTTCAACAATTGCTGGCGCGTTTTTGACAAGCATCAGCACTAAGGGCGGTACTACTGGCATCTTGTTCTCTGCATCTGACTTCACATCCCCCGGTGACCGCGCGGTTGTGTCTGGTGACACATTGAACGTGACCTACACATTCAGCTTAACAGCAACTTAATTAGGAGCTTAATCATGGCAACAACTTTTACAAAAGGCCAAGCCGTTAAAGTGCTGGCGGTAACCCCACAAGGCCCCGTACAGGCTCTACGCATGGATGAAGACGGCAATGTCTCTTATCTGGTGGAGTGGACTGATGCTGATGGCAATGCCCAACAGCGCTGGTTCGATGAGGCGCAGCTAGTAGCAGCGTAAACTGGCGTTTAGTTAAGCGGCTGGCTAGTGTCTTTTGGCGCTGTCCAGCCGTTTTGTTTTGGAGATAGACATGGTAAAGATTGATTTTTCTTTTTCTTCACAGCACGGCACATTTTCTGATGCTTTGCACTTGCCTGACGATCACGGGTTAACACAAGCTGAAATTGATGCCATGCAACAGCAGAGGTTTGACAACTGGCTTGCTGTAATTACTGCACCACCTACTGAAGAAACTCCATCTGAGGAGGTCTAATGGCTAATCGCTATTGGATTCTTGGCACAGGTACTTGGAGTAGCACCAACACGGCTAATTGGTCTGCATCATCAGGTGGGGCTGGCGGTGCATCTGTCCCAACTGCATCAGATAACGTATTCTTTGATGCAAACTCAAACGTAGGTACTGGCGCATTTACAGTCACTATGGCAAATACGCCAAGAGTCTGTAATGACTTTACTGCGTCAGGTCTTGATGGAACGATGACCCTTGCTGGCTCAAGCATTGGATTGACAGTATCAGGCAGTCTTACTTTTCAAGCGACAAACTTTACTTGCACCTATACAGGCGTAACTACGTTTAACGCTACAACAACGGGTAAAACTGTAACGACCAATGGCGTTGCTTTTGGTGCTGGGGTTACTTTTCAGGGTACGGGTGGTGGTTGGACGCTTGGTAGTGCTTTAACTGTTAGTGGTGGAGACATTACGGTTCTAAGGGGAACATTTGATACTTCATCATCAGGAAACTACGCTGTAACTGCTACTGCGTTTAATTCTAACGATTCAACCACAAGAACAATAAATTTAAACGCTTCTACAGTTACTGTAAATTCTCAACTTGCTTGGAACATTGCCAATATTGCTCTAACATTTAATTGTGGCACATCACAAATAACACTTCTAGCTTCTAATAGTCAATTTCTTGGAGCAGGCCTAACTTATTACAACGTATCGTTTACATCTACCACAATTAATGCGTCAATGTTAAGCGCAAATACATTCAATAATTTATCTTTAACAGGTAGAACTACTGAAGGTATATCTTATTTTACCTTTAGCGCAAACCAAACAATCAACGGAACATTTACAGTAAGTGCGGGTACTGCTTCTGCATACCGCATGTATATTGCATCTGCCACTACTGGCACTGCTCGTACATTAACTTGTGCGGCAATTGCCACAATGTCTGATGTTGATTTTAGAGATATCACTATTGCTGGCGCACATGGTACGTTGTCTGGAACAAGACTTGGGGATGCCAAAGGAAACACCAACATAACTTTTGATGCGGCTAAGACTGTTTACTATCGTAATACTGGTACTAATAGCTGGGGTACTCCGGGCACAGGCTCTTGGTCTGCTACATCAGGTGGCGCATTTGACGCAACCATGTTCCCATTGGCACAAGATACTGCTGTATTTCCTGCGGCTACGTATCCCGCATCTGGCTCTATAGCATATATGAATGACAGGTACATCATTGGCACAATAGATATGTCATTGAGAACGTCAAATACTATGACATACAGCTCAACAAATCAGGTTCAAATTTGTGGAAACTGGATAAATGGTACGGGAATTACTGTTGCAGGGGGAACTTTAATTTTTTCAGGTCGCACGACACAAACAATTACAAGAGCAGGAGGAACATTTGGAAGTTCAATTACGATTGACAGTCCAAGTGGTTCGGTTACTTTGCAAGATGCGTTAACAACAAGCGTAACAAACACTATAACGCTGACCAATGGAACATTAAACCTAAACAACTTTACACTCATCACAGGACTATTTAGTTCAACCAACTCAAACACTAGAACCCTTGCTTTTGGCACAGGTAGTATTGAATGTACAGGTACAGGTACTTTCCCTGCGGTATGGAATATGGGAACAGTTACAGGGTTTACTGTGACAGGAACTCCAGTAGTTAATATAACAAGCACAGGCTCTACTGCTATTGCTGTTGAACCCGGCGCAACATCAGAGGCAAACTCCATCAGTTTTAATTTCACTGGTGGAACTTATGCGTTGCAGTTTTTAGCAGCCAGCCACACAGCAAGAAATGTTAACTTTACTGGATATGCAGGCACTTTGGCCGCAACATCTTCAGCAACAGTATTTGGAAATTTAACATTTTCTTCGGGCATGACGTTAACTTCTTCTGTTGCAACATTCTTTTTAGGGGGAACTGGGGTTCAAGATATAACAACAAACGCAAAAACAATACCTTTTTCAATTTCCCTTATTGTTGGTGGCACAAAACGACTTCAAGGTGCGCTTACTCTAGCGTCAAACAGAGTACTAACACTAACAGCTGGCGCATTAAATTTAAACAATTTTACACTTACTACTGGATCGTTCCTTTCTAGCGGAGGCGCTAGCCGATCAATTGCATTTGGCACTGGAAACATTACTTGTATTGGTACAGCTTCTGTATTTAGTCTATTGACAGTCACAATGTTTACGACATCAGGCACACAAGTTGTTAACATAACAAGTACAGGCTCTACTGCTATTACTGTAACTCCTAACGCATTATCACAATCAAGCGCTATAAGTTTTAATTTTACTGGTGGAACGTATCCGCTGACGTTTTTAGCAGGAGCCAGCCACACAGTAAGAAATGTTAACTTTACTGGTTACGCTGGAACATTGGGTGCAACAGCCGCTGCAATAATATATGGAAACTTAACAATTTCTTCAGGCATGACACTGACTGCTAGCGCAAATGAAATGAGATTTGGCGCAACAAGCGGCACTCAACAGATCACCACAAACGCAAAAACAATAGATTTTCCTTTGACGTTTAACGGTGCTGGCGGCACATTCCAACTTCAAGATGCGCTGACAATGGGTTCTACAAGAACCGCTACGTTAACCAATGGCACATTAGATTTAAATGGAAAAACCTTAACTGTTGGAACTGCGTTTACAACCGCCACAGGCACAAAGAATTTAACTTTTAATGGTGGAACATTAGTCTGCCCTGCGGCATCTACAACTGCATTTAACAACGCTGTTCCCACAGGGTTTACAACAACCGCAGGGACAGGCACAGGCACAATCTCCATGACTGCCGCAACTGCCAAGACGTTTGTGGGTGCTGGTTCTACTTTTAACTGCACACTTAACCAAGGTGGCGCAGGGGATTTGACCATCACAGGGTCAAACACATTCAGCAACATTACCAATACAGTTCAACCAGCGTCAGTTTTGTTCACAGCAGGGACAACCAGCACATTCAGCAGTTTCAGCCTGTCAGGCACGGCAGGCAACCTGATAACCATTGGCTCTGTGACTGCGGCAAGCCACACATTGTCCAAGGCAAGCGGTACTGTTTCTGTTTCTTTTTGCTCAATTAGCAGGTCAGACGGTACTGGCGGGGCAACTTGGGAAGCATTTACAACAAATGGAAACGTAGATGGGGGTAATAACACAGGATGGACTTTTGGCGGAGTTATATATGATGTATTTATTACAGAATCGGCTTCTAGTATTGATAGCATAGTTGGATATGCTGATTTTTATTCGGCTGTGCAAGAACTTGCGTCCGGAGTGGATCAAGTAGATGCAGCTCTAATTTATCTTGGCGTTATTGAGGAAACAGGCTCTGGCATAGATCAAGTAGACGCATCCCAAGAATTTGCATCTAACATTTCTGAAACCGGCTCTGGAATAGATCAAGTAGACGCAAACTTTTCTGTTAATTCTAATTTATCAGAAAATGCATCAGGCGTTGATGAGGTATTTTCTGCCGCCACGTTTGCTACAGATATAGCAGAATCCGGTAGCGGAGTAGATGACACTAGCGCCTTACAAACATTTGTAACAGATGTTGCAGAGTCCGCTTCCGGAGTGGATCAGATAGACGCATCCCAAAACTTTGCATCTAGCATTTCTGAAACTGGCTCTGGATTAGATCAAGTAGATGCAAACTTTACCGTTAATTCTAGCGCCTCAGAAACCGCATCTGGGGTTGATTCCTCATCTTCAGTCGCTGTATTTTTGACTGACGTGAATGAGGCCGCATCCGGAATTGATAGCGTTTCTTCCGCCCAGACATTTATCACTAATGTTGAGGAGACAGGGGCGGGTATAGATCAGGTAGCTGCGTCTCAGGACTTTGCCACCAACGTTGCGGAGACAGGATCGGGCTTAGATCAAATAGACGCTGCCCAGACCTTTATTACTTCTATTTCTGAAACAGCCTCTGGCTTAGATGAGGATTCAGTTGCTGCCAGCACCTTTAATGCATTTTCAGAAGAGGCCGCATCCGGCATAGATAGCGTATCCAGCAACGCGGCCTTTGCAACTGACATTAATGAAACGGGTTCTGGGATTGATGCAGTAAGTACCAAACAAACATTTGCCACCAATGTTGAGGAGACAGGCACAGGCATAGATCAGGTAGGTTCGGTGCAATCTTATCGCAGTGTGGTTTCTGAAGCGGCATCTGGGTTCGATTCTGATTCCGTTGCAGCCAGCACATTTAACGCCTACGCCGCTGAAACAGGGGCTGGGGTGGATGCCATAAGTGCTAAACAAGTGTTTGGGAGCGATGTTGCTGAAACTGCGTCTGGGATAGACGCCACAAGTGCTAAACAAATATTTGCCACGGGCATTGCGGAAACTGCGTCGGGGGTAGATGCTATCTCCGCCGCCCAGAGTTTTGCCTCCGCTGTTGCAGAAACTGCCTCTGGCGTGGACTCTATCTCCAGCAGCTCCATATTTGGCTCAAGCATTGCCGAAGCTGCATCCGGAGTGGATTCCATATTCTCTATCCCAACATATGCCGTGGGTATTACAGAGTCGGTTTCAGGGGTGGATTCAATCTTTGCCACCCAAGATTTTGCGGTCTTTATTGCCGAAACCGCCAGCGGGCTGGACTCCTTTACTGTAGCGGCATCCATATTCAATGCTGCATTTACGGACTCTGCGTCCGGCGTAGACTTTATACAGCCTAACTTTACATACAACATCACCGTCCCAGAAGGGGTGTCGGCATTTGATCAATTCATTGGCGGGTACCTCTGGAACCCCGTGGATGACACCCAAAACGCCGATTGGGGCGATATTTCTAACATTCAAGCCGCAGGATGGGCTTCAGTAGATGACAATCAGACCGCTAACTGGCAAAATGTGAGCAACACAAATGCACCCGGTTGGGGTTCCGTGAATAACACCCAAAGCCCCTCATGGACCGATGTCCAGACATATTAAGGAACCGACATGGCAACAGCATACACATCACTTTTAGGTTTGGCTCTCCCCGTCACGGGGGAATTGAGCGGTACGTGGGGCGATACTGTCAACAACGGCATTACTTCGTTGTTAGACTCAGCAATTGCCGGGACAACCACCCTTTCTTCAGACGCAGATGTGACGCTGACCACCACAACTGGAGCGTCCAACACATCACGGCAGGCTATTTTGATGTGTTCGGGAGCAAGAACGGTTTTACGCACAATCACGGCTCCTGCGCAGTCAAAAATTTACACCATCATTAACGCTACAACAGGCGGATTTTCTGTTAAGTTGGTTGGTGCTGGCCCAACGACAGGTGTGACGATTGTTGCTGGTGAGTCTGCTGTTTGTGCATGGAACGGGTCTGACTTTGTAAAAGTGGCTACCAGCGTTGTTGGCGGCGTGACAAGTGTTGCGGCAACTGTTCCAGCATTCCTGTCTGTTGCTGGTTCACCAATAACGTCCACTGGAACATTGGCTTTAACGTATTCTGGTACAGCGTTGCCTGTTGCCAATGGCGGAACTGGCTTAACCGCAGGAACTTCTGGTGGTGTTCTAGCCTACACCGCCTCTGGAACTTTGGCATCGTCAGGCGCATTGACTCAGTATGGTGTTGTTTACGGTGGCGGTGCTGGTGCGGCCCCTGTGGCTACGGCGGCGGGTACAACTGGGCAGGTCCTGACGGCAACAACTGGCAGTGCACCTAGTTGGGCATCTCCAGCAACCAGCGGTACAGTCACAAGCGTAGCGCAGACCTTCACGGGCGGCATAGTTTCAGTTGCTGGTTCACCTATAACCACTTCCGGCACCTTGGCCTTAACTGTGGCTGGAACAAGCGGCGGCATTCCGTATTTTTCAAGCGCGTCAACATGGGCAACCAGCGCGGCGTTGACAGCCAGCGAGTTGGTGGTTGGCGGAGGCGCTGGAGCGGCTCCAAGCACAACAACGACAGGAACAGGAGTTGTGACCGCTCTGGGTGTAAATACAGGCACGGCAGGGGCATTCGTAGTCAACGGCGGGGTTTTAGGTACGCCAAGCAGCGGCACACTGACAAACGCAACCGGCTTACCTTTGACCACAGGTGTCACAGGAAATCTTCCTGTGACTAACTTAAACAGCGGGACAAGTGCGTCTGCATCAACCTTTTGGCGTGGTGATGGAACATGGGCGGCGGCGGGTACGGGCACGGTCACAAGTGTTACAGGAACTGCTCCAGTCGTTTCAAGTGGCGGCACAACTCCCGCAATTAGCATGGCGGCGGCTACCACATCAGTTGACGGTTATTTAACAAGCACAGATTGGACTACGTTTAATAATAAGGGTAGTGGAACAGTCACAAGTGTTGCGGCAACTGTTCCAGCATTCTTGTCTGTTGCTGGTTCACCAATTACAACAAGTGGCACATTGGCAATCACATTGTCGGGTACTGCTCTACCAATAGCTAATGGTGGTACGGGTGCTACTACATTGGCCGGTGCGTCTATTGCTACCTACACAGGTACTGAGACACTAACCAACAAGCGCATTGACCCAAGGGTGGTTTCAGCCGCATCAGCATCAACATTAACGCCAAGCATTGCAACGGCAGATATTTACGCTTATACGGCATTGGCGGCAGGACTTACCATTAACGCGCCAACAGGAACGCCTGTTGATGGTGATAAGTTGATATTTAGGCTTTTGGACAATGGAACTATCAGAGCATTGACTTGGAATGCAACCTATACAGCTATTGGTGTAACTTTGCCAACAACGACAACAGCAAGTAAAACAACGTATGTGGGTTGTATATACAACGCTAACAATACACGCTGGGACGTAGTTGCGGTATCAACACAGGTATAACCGTGAAAATAGACCTTTTTTTGATCGCGGAGTAAAAAATGGCTGACAGATATTGGATTCTGGGCACAGGTACTTGGGATTCCACAAGCACAACTAACTGGTCTGCGTCATCAGGCGGGGCTGGTGGTGCGTCTGTCCCAACTGCGGCAGATAATGTTTTCTTTGACGCAAACAGCAACGTAGGTACTGGCGCATTCACAGTCACTATGGCAAACACGCCAAGGGTCTGTAATGACTTTTTAGCGTCTGGTTTAGATGGGGTGATGACACTTGCTGGTACAAGTATTGGATTGACGGTATCAGGTAGCCTTACATTTCAAGCCACAAACTTTTCTGCAACATATACAGGAACAACCATATTTGACGCTACGACAACTGGAAAGACTGTAACAACTAATGGGGTTGCTTTTAGTGGAAGCGTTTCTTTTGGTCTTAGCGCTGGTGGTGGTGGTTGGACTTTGGGAAGTGCATTGACTGTTGCAGGCTCAAACTTCGTCTACCTTTATGCAGGAACATTTGATACTTCATCAGGAAACTATGCGGTAACTGCGGATGCGTTTTATACTACTGGGTCCATCACAAGAACATTAAATTTAAATGCCTCTACATTAACATTTACTGATTCAACTAGCTTTTTTTGGAATATAGACAGTAGCACTAATCTAACAATTAATGCAGGAACATCAACAATAAATAACTCTGGCACAGCATCAACTTTTTATGGTGGCGGATTAACTTATTACAACTTAACGTACACATCTACGGCTCTGGGAGCTCTTAATTCACGACTAAGAGACGCAAACACATTCAACAACTTAACTATAACCGGTAGAACAACTGTTGGTATTGGCCTATTTGGTATTACCGCAGATCAAACAATCAACGGAACATTTACAGTAAGTGCTGGTACTGCATCTGCATATCGTATGCAGATTTCTTCTAACACTCTTGGCACTACACGCACATTAACTTGTGCGGCTGTATCTTTAACAGACGTAGACTTTAGAGATATAACCATTGCAGGTGCGGCATCTCCTGCGTCAGGAACAAGACTAGGGGATTGCAAAGGCAATAGTGGTATTACATTCCCTGCGGCTAAGACTGTTTATTATGGCCAAACAGGTTCTGCTAATTGGGGTGCAACGGGATCAGGCTCTTGGTCTGCTACATCAGGCGGGGCATTAGACGCAACCACGTTCCCACTAGCGCAAGATACGGCTATATTCCCTGCGGCTACATATCCTGCCTCTGGCTCAACAACAACTATTAATGATTATTACAACATTGGCACGATAGATATGTCGTTGAGAACGTCAAACACTATGACGTTGGCAACGGGTACAGAGTTCCGCTCTATTTTGGGTAATTGGATTAACGGTACAGGAATAACTTTATCTGGTGCTGGAGTATTTGCAACCTTTACTTTTTCAGGTCGCACAACACAAACAATAACAAGTGCTGGCAGATCATTTACTCAAAATATATACATTGACACCCCGGGTGGTTCAGTTACTTTGCAAGCTGCTTTGACGCAAAGTTCAACAGCTTCTACAACATTAGCAAATGGAACATTAGATTTAAATGGCTTTACATATACTGCTGGAACTGGTAACTTCGCAACCGCCACAGGCACAAAAAATTTAACTTTTAACGGCGGCACATTAGTCTGCCCAGCAGCCTCTACAACTGCATTTTGGAATTTAAATCCCACAGGTTTTACTACAACAGCAGGCACAGGCACAGGCGCAATCTCCATGACTGCCGCAACCCAAAAAACATTTGTAGGTGCGGGGTCTACATTTAATTGCACAATTAACCAAGGTGGTGCAGGTAATTTGATCATTACAGGATCAAACACATTCAGCAATATTACCAATACCCGTAAAAGCGTTAGTGCAACAGCTATTTATTTTACTGCTGGTACAACAAGTACCTTTACCGATTGGAATGCTAGTGGAGAATCTACAAGAGTTCTAACCGTTGGTTCGGTTACCGCCTCAAGCCACACGCTGTCCAAAGCAAGCGGCACTGTAAACGCAGACTATCTGTCACTCAGCAACTCAACAGCCACGGGTGGGGCTACTTGGAATGCAACAAATACTATAGATGGGGGCAATAACTCTGGGTGGGTGATTACTCCGCCCCCATCAGCGGGCAACTTCTTGATGTTTTTTTAAAGCTTTTGGGGGTATAAAATTGATCCAATCACGGCATTCGCATTGTGCAAAGGAGCCTATGAAGGCATAAAAGGGTGCGTTGCCGTCTACCAAGACCTGAAGAAAACAGGCAACGATCTGACAAAGATCACCACTGAAGTGGGTGGCGCACTGTCAAAGTTCTTTAAGGGGCACGCCGAGCTTGAGGCCAGCCACGAGAAAGCAGAAGTACAACGGGAAGACAATCAGAAGAAGGGGATTAAAGACGACCTTGCCACACAAGCCATAGACAATGTAATGTATCTGCGGCAGACCAAGCAGTTTTACGCTGACTTAGAGAAAATGGTGCGCTGGGAGATGGGAATGCCTGATATGTGGCGTGACATCGTAGAAGAGTACCAGCGGCTCTTGGATCAAAAGTCAGAGCAAGCGGCTCGTGAACTGCACGAAAAGCGGGTGAAAGCATGGCGGCGACAAAAGTTAAAAAATCAAATTCTGGACAGGGTGCTGGAGACGGTAGCGGTGGTTTTCGTAGTCGCTTACTTGATAGGCCTAATGTGGATAATCAGTCTTCAGCATCGGGGTCTTTTGGATACCTTCTGGTCTTAGTCCTGTTTGCACTGGTCTTTGTGCTGGTGCTCCCCCTTGTTGGGATGATGTATGTGGACACAATGGTGGTAAGGCGAGAGGCCAAGGCCCAGATGGAAAAAGTGGAAAAGCTCAGGAAACAGGTTGAAGAAACTCAAAAGAAGGAAGAGAAATGATTGACCTTACCAAAGCCATTGGGGCAGTTGCAGCAAGCGTTGCCGCACTGGGTGGCAGTTACACGTTGGCCGACAAGTTTGGTTGGTTTGACCGCGCAATCATTGAGTGGTCACCTGAGAACTTCGAGATCGTGGCAGAGGCTGGACAGCCCATCAATGTCACTGTGGCAAGAATAAAGAAGCGCGATGACTGCTCTGTTGAGAGCTTTACGCCAAGCATTCGGGACGCATCAGGCATGGTGCATGAAGCGACCACCACCGCGAGTAGATTCAGCGGCCCAGCAGGCCCAGAAATTGATACATTTACGTACCAGTTGACGATGGTGCAAAAAGAGAAGATTGCCAGCGGCAAGGCAACCTTGCTGGCGACCATCAAATACAAGTGTCCTGAAGGGGAGCGCGTTGTGCAGTATCCACGCCACCCCAATTTAAGTTTTGATTTGAAAGGTTAAACAATGATCACTTTATTCTCATCCCTTATCAGCTTCCTCATGGGCGGCTTGCCCAAGATTCTGGAATTCTTCCAAGACCGGGCCGACAAGAAGCATGAGTTGGCACTTGCCGCCATGCAGACCGAGCGGGAACTGACGCTAAAGAAAGCTGGCCTGGAAGCGCAGGAACGGATTGAACACATCCAGACTGAGCAAATTCAGATCAACGCCGAGGTCACCAACGCCCAGACGGCCATGCAGGAGCGCCAAGCCCTGTACGCACACGATGTAGCACTGGGTCAAGGGGCCAGCACTTGGGTCATCAATATGAGAGCCGCCACTAGGAGCGTTATCACCTATGGCATGTTTGCCATGTTCATGTTTGTGGAAATCTTTGGTTTTTACTACGCATGGCACACAGATGTGGCCTTTAATGTGGCGATGGATCAATTGTGGGATGATGAAACGCAGATCATTTGGGCCTGCGTTGTGTCGTTCTGGTTTGGTGGCCAAGCTTTTAAATCCAAATGAATCTCAGCCCAGAGGCCATTAAGGTCATCTGCCACCACGAGGGCATTCGGTACAAGCCGTATCGGTGCCCAGCCCTGCTTTGGACAATAGGAGTTGGACATGTACTTTACCCAGACCAAGCTAAGATACCAATGGATCAAAGAGGCGCTTACCCGCTTCGCCCAGAAGATAGCCGCACGTTTTCAAAGGACGAAGTAGATGGGATTCTCAGGTCTGATCTTGCAAGGTTCGAGCGTGGAGTTGTTCAATTCTGTCCCGTTCCTCTTACACAAGGCATGTATGATAGCCTTGTTAGCTTTAGTTTTAACGTGGGCCTGGGGACCCTCCAGCGTTCAACGCTTCGTCAAAAGCTGCTTCGGGGCGATAAAGCGGGTGCTGCGGAAGAACTCTTGAAGTATTGCATGGCTGGTGGGAAAATACTCAAAGGGCTGCAAAACCGTCGGATT
>Ga0181343_1000610_pt1 | contig 15198 bp, 17 predicted proteins | sample Su13VDMLBSD_FD_130110 | JGI IMG/M metagenome (GOLD analysis project Ga0181343, IMG submission 130110) | Freshwater viral communities from Lake Michigan, USA - Su13.VD.MLB.S.D | ecosystem: Environmental > Aquatic > Freshwater > Lake | place: USA: Michigan | collected 2013-07-15 | reverse complement strand
GTGCGTTCCATTTGCCGTGTCTTCAATCAGTGAATCTGCGGTTGCAGTTCCATTTGGGGCGGTTGTTGAATTTGCGCTAATTGATGACCTATTTTTTGACCAATACGCGTTATCAAAAGTTTCACTTTGTTGCACCAAATTCCACGGCGTAACCTCCACCAACCCCGCACTATTTATTCGGGTTCCGTTGGATGCCCGTGTGAAGGATAAATCACCGCTTCCGTCGGTTGGGACTGCTGAATATACGATGTCCTCTTTATATCCGCTTGGTATCATTACCAAACTCGCACTATTTAATAAGTCGCTCATAAATTATTTAGTTTATTTAATAAACATGAAATACCCTCATAATATCCGCCGTCGGCGGTTACTCTCGATTTATAACCTTGAACGATGGGCCAACCTTGACCTCGATACACTCGGTTACGCGTGCCAATTCCGATACCGATCATAAAATTAATATGCTAAAACTGAACCTGCTGAAACGGTGAATGCCGTAATTTTCGCGCCCTTTCCGGCTGGCAAAAATTCACCAATTTGAAACGTGACACCAGACATAGCTGCGTCGCTGAATTTGTTGATCGTGAACCCGTTGGCGTCAATCACCGTAAACGCGCTAAACGTAGTATCTTGACGGACCACCAAGGCGTTGTATTCCACGCCGGTTACTGCTCCCGTTCCGTGTATTTTTTTGAAACCTTCCGAACCGGCAAGGATTTCGACTGCGTTAAAAACCATAGTCACGAAATTACCCGCGTAGGGTGAAACGGTTGCAACAAATTACGCGATGCGGAACCATTCGGTCCCGTCACAGATCAACGTGGCGGTTGCGTAATTCGTACTTAGGTCGATGTGATCCGCTCCACTTATGTTTGCGCCTGCTCCGTCAATTCGTAAATTGTGTGCGCTTGGTTTCTTTACAAAATAATAACGTTTCCCTTTCGATACGTTGGCGGCGGGCAAATTTAAAGTAACCGAACCGGCCGTACAGTCTGCCAAATGGCCCTCGAAATTCACATCCAACGCGTAAGCCCCGACCGTATACGTTTTAAACGTTCCGTGTTCCTGCAGCCTCCATTGCATTTGGGTATTGGCTGCGTCGTATTTAATTTGAACCTCGTAAACCGTGTCCATCGTTGGAGCCGCTGTTGGGCTTCCGCTGACGTCGTTAATTAGGGTTTGTTTAACAGAATCCGAAACGGCTTGCAATTGGTCGTTAATATCCGAGACCTGCATGTCCAAATAATTCACACGATCCCCCAATCCTCCGCCGACCTTGTAACTTTCCCCGGATGCGGTGGTTCCTGAATAGGTCGGTATAATCGCAATCCACTCGCCGTCCCACTGATCCATTCGGGCCGAATATTTGCAACCCTGCAAGATCCAGGTATAACTATCAAAATACAGCGATTTGATGGCCGTCAAACTACCCGAATCAATCCAGGTGCCTTGAATTACCGGCATGAAATCTTTGTACAGACCCGCCACACTTTGACCGAGCATTTCCGTGAGCGTTCCGTGCGTTACTGAATCCCAGCCACCGTACCAATTTGACTCGCTCATTACGTAGCTCGAACCGTTATAAACTCGAATCGCACCGTTGGCGTATTTCGTATCGCTTGAGTAATATTTCGGCTTCAAAATAACCGGCACCGAGTTCACAGAATTGGCCGCCCCTGGTGTGAATATTTCAGCAATATCAAAAGTGAAATCGGGGTTATTATACGGGCTTGAATCTGCAAACGCTACGTTCACCGCCCCCCAGAACTCCTTATCGACGGGCGATGCTGTTTTGGTTGTTTTTTTGCCATTCCTGTCAAATATTGGAAATACCGATTTGATAATAATACCAACGCCCAACTTATTGTACCCGGCCGGGGCGGTTGTTAGGTTCTTGTTGAAATTGTAGGTCATCCAGGTTCCTGCCTGGTTTGTCACGTCGACCTTTTCATTAAACGACAACGAGCTCCCAGGGCTTCCGCTGGCAACCCAGTATCCGTTTTGATCCAATACCAAGAAACCGCCGGCACTGTTCTCGACATATATCTCGACTTGAATTTGAACCCACTGTTCAGGATAAAGCAACCCAAGGACGGGATCAGGAACGTACGCCTTGGTGAATTTCATATTGAACCGTACGCGCATTGGATGCTCGTCTGGGTTCGTCCCGGTCGGTATGTCCGTGAACTCGTGCATCAGCGAAGCCGTGCTGATGTTGTTGTATCCGCGGTAAATTGTAGCCCCTAACCTGCGCTGCGTGTCAACCTCGACATATTTCGCGGCAACCTGGTGTGTCAGTGTTGGTTTGGCTAGCCATTGAGGACGCACAGACGCCCCCAATGTTTGACGGTGTGCATAGGTCGACGTCGTTCCGCCAAATTGCAACGTATACGAATAAACGCGGTACGTGATCGTCGTGTCGATATATTCGGCAAAACTCACGAGCCAATATTTGCCCTGCGAGTGAATTAATCGCGCTTGTTTCACTTCGCATATTTGCTCCAAGGCTTGAGCGTAATCGATCATGTCGTTGTCTGCGTAGATAAACTGACTCGCGTCCGTGGCTCGAACGTCCTTGAATTGATCGTAATCATCGACAAACGTATTTAAGCTCACCTCCTCCAAGTCAAACCCCTTGCGTGATGCCGCTGAATTGTACACCGTTGAGGCTTCCCGGAAATAATCCGACTGGATCCCGTTCACTACCCAGTAATCCTTTAAATTTAATGTATCCAATGCGCGCCTGAATAGTTGCGCTATCGTTATTTTACCATCGCTAAAATTCGACGGATCCACCTTGTAACCGCTGAGCAACTCCAAGCCGTCAACCGCGACAAGCTCGAGAATCGGTTTTGATTGAATCGACTCTCTGAGGCGCGTTAATTGATCCGCCAAAACTCTGCCGACGTAATCCAAAACGCCGTCTTTATAAACTAATATCGCCCAATATTGCTCGGTTACGGTACTAATCGACTCGAAATCGTTTAAAATTGTATCGTTTGGAATCACCCAATTTGTTGATACGCGGCTCGGTCTGATGTATTTTTTATACAGCGGGTCACCCTCGCCGTTCCTGGTGATCGTGTAACCTTCACCGGCGAGTGTTAATTCGGTCGAACTGCTGAGTGCGTTCAATTTCGTACTGAGGCATCCCGCGGCTTCCTGGTAACCTCCAGCGGCCGTTACTCGGGCGGCGTATAATCCGGCAAGTATTTCGGGTGTTGTTCCGTTCGCTCCGTCCCAAATCTCGACGCGGTGGGTGACGTTGTTTATACTCTTGAAACTTCCGTAATATTTCCGTGCCATTATCCTCGTTTTGTATCAGTGTTGTATCGGTTTAAAACTATCGCCAAATCCCGACCGCTGATATGGGTCGACGCGATAAAGGCCGAACTCGAATCGCCTGGTTTCATTAATTTCTGTAATTTATCCAAGGGCGCAATGACTTCCGGGTTGGTTGAGGCCCCTGGATATTCGCCCATTAAACCGAGCGTCGGACCTGACACGATACCCCCGTCCGCAAACGCTGTGGGCTATGGTCCTTTGTTTAACATTCCGGTGATCACGGCCGAACCTGCTATCAACGCAACACCGGCCGCGGCTGCCGCAACTGGGTGTTTGATCAATAACTCCTTGAACGCTTTGGAGGCCGTCGCCGTCGCCACCAACGCTTGACCAAATGATTTCATGAAACCGGCAACTGCGCCGAGTAATTTTTTACCGAACGACTCAAAACTATCAATTTGACCGGTTAAAACGCCTCCAATTAATTCGCCAAAGGCCTCAAGACCCGTGGCCGTCAAACTGTTAAATGCTGAATTAATACCCTCGGCCGATTTGGCAAAACGTAACTCGTAGTCCTCCTGCTTGTCGGCCGCATTTTTTGCCGCGTAGTCAATTTTAGCGTAGGCGTGCTCGATCGGCTTGGGGTCGGGTAATTTAGGCGCGGCGATTGCCACGGATTTAATACCCTGAATCTGTCCGCCTGCAGCCGCTTGAATTTGTGATTTTTTTAACTCATTGGCGGAATGCTCTGCCAACGCCAATCTAACCTCCTCTTGTTTTTGGAAATCTTTTAAATCGCTTTGCCTAGCGGTTGCGATTAATCCGTTTTTTTCAACCTCAAGGGCAACGACTTTGTCCTTGTACTCGTTATTAATTGAGTACCGCAGATCGCTTTCGAGCTGCTGATACCTGGTGTAAATTTCCGTCGTTTTGGCCGCGTTGTCACCGGCCATGTATAATTCCTCCCTGCGCTGAGCTTGTAACGCATCCAATGCCTCCTTCCCGTATTTGATATACATGGATTTTTGGCGGCTCAGACTGTCCTCTTTTATTTTTAATATTTCGGCCTCGCTTTTGCCTTGCGCCTGGGCTTGACTTATTGCCAATTGCGCGCGTCGTTCTTCTTCTTTTATTTGACGCTGTCCAAGTGTGAGCGATCGTTCTTGCGCTTTTTGGAACGCCTCCAGCCTTGCTTTTGCCTTGTCGATTTCTTTCGACATGCCTTGAAATAACGAAACGGCCAATCCGAGCGCAACGATAATCGCTCCGGCTCCGGTTGCAAGTAACGCGGCCGAATAGGCTCGTGCTGCCACCGTGGCTTGACCCATGACAAACGTTTGAATCTTGGTCGCTGCGGTCTGGATTCCGACCATAACCGCACTCTCTGCCTGGAGCGCGTTTTGTACAGCCTGCAACCCGTTAACCAACGCCATAACGCCCTGCAATTTAACCATAGTTTTTTGGAGGTCGTCGTTTTGTAGGCCCAGGGCGGCCGCTGCACCTTCAACCGCTCCAAATGCACCTGCCAATCCTTGAATACCGCCCAAAACGGCATCCAATCGGCGCGTATCACTTGCAAAATATGCAACCTCGGCACGTGTGTCTCCGATGCTGTCTTTTATTCTACCCGCCTCTTTGATCATCGAGTTGGCCGAGCTGGCAAACTCTGGACCAAGGGCGCGAACTTCCATCGCTAAATTTGTGAGCTGCTGAACGGTTCTGCCGGTCAATTTACCGCTGGCCAATTTGTCGAACTGGGCCTGAATACCCGCGACGCTTTTTCCTGCGTCGTCGGTTAACATTTTGCCCGATTTTTGCACCGCAATAACGGCCGCATCGAACCCCTTTTTGAGGTTGCTAATATCGGCTCCGATAACTATATTTAACGATTGACTTTTTGCCATTACCGGTTGTAATTAATTATATAATCCTGCGAAACGTGATAAACTCCCGCAAATCCTGCCTGGTCCTCAACCATCTCAATTTCACCGTCGTATTCGATCACTTGAACCGTCACAGCGTTAAACGTTCCCGGCGTTGCTATTTGCAGGGCCGTTCTGACCAATTCGGCCGTCTGATATACTGATTGATAGGTCGTGCCGTAAACGTCGACCTGAACACGTGCAAAATCGGTCTTGCTTGGTCCCGATTTGCTCATGTGCGGCACGTTGCTAATTACGTGCAGCGTGATCGCTGGAAACGCTGATCCCTGGGGTAATCGTAACGGGTTAATTCTGGACCCAACAACCGCCGTCAACGCTGAATTATTGGAAAGGATGTTATATACGGCGTTAATTGCTTTCATGCTTGGGCGGGTGGGGTGAGCTTGGCAAATATATCCGCATATTTGGAAACGGTCGCAACAATATCGACCGACTCGGATTCCTCCCAGGGGAACCGCATCAATTTTCTAGGTTCAATTGGGTTTTTTATGTGCGGAGCCATTCCGGTTGCAACTGCCCAACGCGTCATTTCCCATTGGTTCCGATACTGCTGCCTCTGTGCAATTCTCAGCCCGTCAAGTTTACGACGCCAAAATCGCGGAGTTGATTTCCAAAACTCCCGCTCCGACAAATTTAATTCGCCATAACTTATGCGCTCGACTATTTTCCAAGTTAGCGGTGCGCCGTCGCCCTTGGCGTTTACTTTCCCTCGGTTTCGTCCGTCTCAAAAAAATCGTTTATCGCCTCGGTGAATCCGTCAAGGGCTGGCGATAATTGTGAGAAACGTTTAACGGCCGAGCCTAGCTTTTGAATCGTTTTAAACGGGGTTTGTTGGTCCTGGTACTCGTAACCCTCCAAGATTCCATAAAACGCGCATTGTAGGGCGAAATCCATTGATTTGCCCAGGTCGTTTTTAATGCTTAAATCACTAAAATTTTGCATCCCGGCGACCTGCATTATTTCGCGGATCGAGTTAAAATTAAACAAAAGGGGGTGCTGAACACCCCCGATTTCGATTTGGTTCATGCCTCAAATATAGGCATATTTTTTTTAAGAGATTGTGCCAACTGTCAACGCTCCGGTTCCCTGGATCGATGCCGTAAATGTTGTCACGTCGTTTTTGGGTGCGCTCAAGCTCAAATTGCTAAAAAACGCTGAGCCGCTCAACTTCAAATCGCCCGTAACGTTTGACGTCATAACGATTGTAACTGATGTGCCCGCCAATAAATCAGTGATGACGTCTTTCCAAGATAGACCGCCCGCTCCAACGCTTCCGTCCTCCTCGAACATTCCCTCAACTGACATGGTGTAACCGCCCTCGCCGACGATAAACTCTTTCCATCCTGCTGAGTCCTTGTTGGTTGATTCGATCATGTCCTTGGTAACTTCAAAATCGTTCGACGTCGCGTTGGCGATTTTGGTTAAAGTGCCGCTCACATCCTTGTAAATTGCGATCAGCGTTCCGTTGGTAATTCCTGTGGTTGCCATTATTTTTTTCTTATTTTATTTTCAAATTATTTTTTTTCGCCAAATCGCGAATTAATTTAACCATCCCAGACGATATGGCCTCGGAGGCTGCGTTTCGGCTTGAATCAAACGCGCGGCGCATAAATCCCACCGGCGCAATTTGACCCGTATATTTTCCGTCCTTCGTAAAACGTGGCGCGGTTCCAAATTCCAATATGTGAGCCAAATATCCGTGCTCACTGTGCCAATCAATACCGGCAAGTGTGCCCGTGAACCCTTTGTTGTTTTTGGTGCCGACTATTTTAATACTCATTTTCGCCAATCCGCTATCCTCTGGGATATACGAGCGCGCGATATAAACAATTTTTTGAGCCTCGGTCGTAGTCAAGGCTGCGACGGCTTTTTGGTCCACGTCTTGCCCCATGGATTCCAATGCCTTCATCAATTCCGCCATGCCTTCAATTTTTACGCTCATTCGGTTATGTCGGTTTGAATCTTTAAATACATGTCGCGGTCAATATTCGCGATGTTTATAATATTAAAATACTTACCATCCCAAACGATGCGGTCCTTCACTGTTATACCTGCATCGTAGCGAACGGTGAAATTCACATTTTGACGGTGTTCTCGTCTGTCGGCGTCGACTGATTCGGCACCGCTTTCTGATTCCTGAGTACGTGCCCAAAAATACGCGTAATTCGACCACGTTTGCAGCTTCTCGCCGGTGTTCGTATCGGTCGATTCGGTGTATTTCTCAACCGCAATATACTGATCCATTAATCCCGCGTTCATCTTATCCGAAATTAACTACCCTAAATTTGTCTAATAAATACTCGTGATTATAGTCCAATTTGTTCACGCTTGCACCAATAACAACCGATTGACGGTTATCATAATACTGACCAATTAGCAACAACGCCGCGTATTTAATCGATGCGGGAAATTTGGCCGATTCGTTAACATTGCTCGCGCTGGTCAACTCGAACCCCTCCTTTATTTCAACGATCAAACGAACATCGTCGTCCGTTAAATTATCCGGCAAGGTTTCAAAAAATACAGACCGTCCAAACTGCCCAAACTTAACCGGCGCGTCAATCCATCCAGTAGCGGTTTGCACCGTGTTGGCTTGGTTTACAAATTTTATGTTCGTGATCGACAAAACTCGTGAATATATCCTCAGCATATTGCCCTCAATATATCCGAATGGGTTTAACGTGTCCACCGTAACCACTGGCCCGGTGAACCCGTCAAACGCATACTTTACTGTCGCTTTCCGAATTGAATATCCAACATACGCCTCGCACGCGTCCAACGCCATAGAAATTAAACCGCTGATATATGAATCATCGGCGGAGCTGGTAACACGAAGGTGTTGTTTTGCGTCCGCCAAACTGATATAATCAGTATCGGCGTTGTCTTTCGATATGAGTTCGCGTGCTATGTACATTTTTTATTCGCTTATTTCGGGTTGTTCAGTTACTTCGGTGATTTCGGGTTGTTCGGTTACGTATTCCGCGTGTCCGTTTGCAACGATTTCAGAGGCTAACAATGCATCGATTTCGGCAACCTGACCCTCGAAATAACTCAAACCATACGCCCCGATCGGTGAAAATGTAAATCTTACACTTACAACCGCCGCCCTTTCGGGCTGTTCTGTTGTTTTTTTGGCCATATTGGTGAGCGGGTAGGCCGCTAAGCCACCCCGCTCTATTGATTATGTTGTTAACAAATCAACGATTGCACCGAATGCAGCGGGCTGTTCTACCGCGATTCCGACGTGCTGGTTTACTACTACTCTCGTTTTGTTTCCGATTGCCTGAGACAATGGATCAACAACCAACTCAACGCCTCCAAATTGACCAACAACTAGGTTGCTAAAGTCACCGTAGATCATTGCTGAACATACGCCTGAGCTTGAACCCTTAGTCAAATTGCTTGGGCAATTGGTTGTTGCGAATACTGGCTTTCCGTCGATTTGGTCGCTCATGCCGTTGAAATACGCCATGTAAGACATGATCATCGCACCGCTTCCGCTGCTGATTTCGGTCTGCTTCAACTTGGCAACCAATTTAGGGTTGATCAAGAATTTACCGTTCATTCCTGCGTTCGCGTTCTCAACCGCTGCAACCAATTCCAACACCTTAGCCAATGATGGCACGGCACCGTTGGTTCCCATTGCTACGCTGTTGATTCCAGACGTACCCAATAAACCTAAAGGTTGATTGCTTGATCCTGAACCGTTGATCGCTGCCGCTTCGATGGCAACCGCCAAGGCTTTGATGAATGACTCGATGATTTTCTGGTCGATTGACTGGTTGTTTTGTAACAACAACTGCTTAGAAATATCGCTATAACCGGCGATACGTGATGGGCGCAACTGACGAGCGGCGGTTACTGGGTCACCTGATGCTGCGTCGGCGGTTTCTGCTGCCCAGGCAACTGAAACACCTGAACTGAAACCGGTCAAATCCACGTTAGCGGACAAACCTGTCAATTTGGTAGCTCCTAATTGATCAAGCACGGTCTTGGCGTACAATGCGTCAAAAAATCCTACTTTCTCCAATGGAATAAAGTTTCCACCGGCTGTCGCTGAACCTGCGCTCATAGTACGGCTTTCGCGCATTTTGATGTCCATCACTTTGTTGGACAAATAAATACCGCTTGGCGTAATACCTAGGCTGCGGGCTTCTTTTTCACTTTCTTCAACCATTTCCTTTTCAAGACCGCTCAATTTGTTGTTTCCAACTTCGGTGATCAATTTTGAAAATGAGAACGCGCGGGCCTCTTTTTCTTCGCTATCTGATTTTGGGGAACCTGCAACGCGTGCAATTTCTTCCATTTTTTCAGCTCTGCGGATTTCAACGTCTACAGCGTCAATTCTGCCGGTAGTTTCGTCAAATTTAGTGCCTTCTTCGGCGGTCATATTGCGCTTCTCCACCGTCAAAGTGTTAAGCAACGCGTCGAGCTCGCCTTTGATTGCGGCGCGCTCCTCTCTGAGTTGTTTAATTGTTTTCATGTATATGATTTTTTATTTTTTTAATAGTTTCGGTACCTGGCCATTGCAACGCGTGTCGCGTCGGTTAAAACTGGCTCGATAATTGGTTCGACGTGTTCGGTGCGCTCGTCCTGCAATGCGCGGGCCTCTGTGCTGGTTCCGTCTGCGTAGGCTGGGAACGTTACCGGCGCAACATCGTATAATTTTTTAACCTTGGTTATTTTCCTCATGTAACCCGGGCCGTATTTGGATGATTCGCTCCACTCCACAGATTCCGCAACAAACTGAAACGATGATTCCGAAATATCGCCACGCTTTACAGCAACGCCCACGTCCATATGTGTTGGCGATTGGTAATCCATCGTGTTTTCATATTCCAAATGACCGTCCGCGTTTACGAATACCGCCAAGGTTCCAGACCTGGTACGGCCTAAAATCAACTCGTCCTCGTGGTTAAACAAACAACGAACATCGGCCTCAACCAATGCTTCGTCGAACGCTCCAGGAGCAATCATTTCTTCGTACCATCCCATGTCTGTTACGGTGTTTACGACTGCAGCGATGCCGCCGATTTTTTCGGGTAGCCCTTCGGCATTTAATGCCCTTACTTCAACGGGGGCTTGGTGTCTGCGTGTTTCTCTCATGACTGGGTGTCGTTATTATTTCCGGTAATATTATTATTTTTCATGGCTTGGGCCTGCAATGCTTCGATTTTGGCCGTCATATATTCGTCGAGCTTGTCGGCTGTCAAAAGATCAGCGGTCACCAACATTTGGTCGCCGGTCTCGAATTTATCCAAATCCTCCATATATCGAGCCTCGTTTCGGCGTAACCAGCCGCCACGAATACCTGCGTTGTAATAATCGGCGCGCGATTTTGCGCTGGCCCTCATTAATGAATTAAACACAAATTTAAACTCGCTAGTCTGGCGGTCGTTTTCGGTGAATAATTTTTTACTCAATTCCTGCTCGATTCTTTCCGCTTCCGGCTGCAAGGTCTGCGCATAAAATTGTTGCATTTCAAGCTCGACGTCCGTTCCTGGGTTGCCTGCATTCAATACCGACAAAGGAACGCCAAAAATACGGCTGATTTCTTCGACGCTGAATCTGCGCTGTTCGATATACATGGCCTCCTGCGGGCTCAACGACATGCGCTCCATCTTGACACCTTCCGGCAATACAGTCGAACGACGCTGACCGTTCACCACGTCGTCGAGTGACTGACGCAAGGCTGTCGGGTCTGAAATTTTACGGTCCGATGTTAACAAAAATTTCAAAACGCCATTTTTGTATACGTCGGCACTGCTAGACATAGCCGCCAAATCAATACCCAGGGATTCCGCGTGCATCGCGATTGGTGATTTCCCCATAAGCGGGTCGTCGGTGCACAGCCCTTTAAAGTGTAAAACCTCGTACGATGAATAAATACCCTTGTAGATCGGGTCCTCGATTTGGTAAAACAACATCCCGTCGGATAAATACGGGCGGACAAAACTCGACATGACGGGATGCAACTCAACCGGCACAAAATTATTATCACGTTTGATTATGGCGTATGAATTGCCCCGCATTTTAAGTTGGGCCATGACATACGTCCAAAAATCAAAACTGGTCTGATACGCGTTCGGTGTTTTTAACAAGCGGTTCAACGCTGTTCGTGTGATTTTTTCCTTTCCGTTCGACGTCTCGCGATAAATATTTAAATTCATCGTGGCGATTCCGTTTGCAATAACTTCGATGGAACGGTGCACGCTGGCAATACTTAACGCCGTGTTGCTCGTAACCGTTTGCCCTGATCGGGTGTAACGGCCCAGCAAAGAATAGAACGACCCGATTACGTCACCGATAAACGGCATCGCCCCGAATTGCTGCTCTCGCTTCTCGCGTTTGAATATGTTGGCCAACTGCATCGAGGCGAATTTAACAACCTGCAAAGAAACGAATGCAACAAATAACCGAGCGTGGATTAATCACGGTTAATTTTTGCCCACTTGCTGAGCGCGGAACGAAACACCCCATAGTTTTTATATTTTTTACGGCCAAACACCGCAAGGTGTCGTTCCTCGATGGCTGCGTAGGCGTGTTCGTAACTACCGCCGACGGCGGATGATTTCAGCAACTGGATGTAATACTCCCGCATGAAATCGTCCGTGTAGGTTAAATTTGCGTCTTTTATCATCTTTTAACTTTTTACAATGGTACAAACCACAACTCGTCGTCGTCGCGCTCCTTGGCTTTATTTTCCATCGCCGCTCCGATCGCCATTATTGAACTAACCGCCCCGTCTATTTTATCCCCGCTTTTTTTCTTGTCTGGCTTGACGTTGTCGTTCTCGTCTTTTTTCATCATTACGTTGCCGATCATCCAACGCAATACCGGCTGCCCGGTATGGATCAAGCGACGGTTTAATACCAAACGCTCCATCTCTTTACTCGGTGCCGTCATTGATAGCATGCCCTGGCGGTACGGGTACATTTCGAGCCCGTCCTCCGTCAACTCAATAACCAACTGCGAGGAGTTGAATTTATCGTAAGCAAACTCCAGAATATTGAACCGTTCCCTGAGCTGTCGGACCTTTTCGCGGATGGCTCGGTAATCCGTCACGTTTCCTTCCGTAACCAAAATATCACCATCGGCAACCCACTGTCGATATGCCTGCCCGATCTGATCGCGTCGTTTCGTTATGGCATCTTCCGGCAACCAGCAATAAAACAACAACGCGTCCCGCTCAGGAAAAAACAAACTTAACGCACAAAAATCTCGAGTGCTTGCCAAATCTAATCCGGCATAACAGTCCATCCCCTCCAATTCGCGCTCCTTCAATCCTAAACACTGCATCCAATCGCGGTCGTTTATCCAGGTAACTGCCGAATCGGTCCAAACGTTTAATAATTTCGTTTTAAACTCGACCTCCTTGTCGTTGCTTTCCTTTGCTTCAATCAATCGATCAACTAGGTATTTATCCTGGACCGACACGCCCAGGTTCGGGTTGGCTTTCTTCCATAAATTCGGGTCGGTCCAATCATCCGTTTCGTCCAGGGTGTAAATTATTGAGAACAACGTCGGGTCATCGACAAGCCCCTTCAACACGTTTGTGCAGTGGGTTCGGTGCTTATAGCACGGCGACTCTTTGTTAAATCCTGCCGTGGTGATTGTAAAAAGAAACGGTTGCCGACGTGCCCCCATGCTGTTCATGATTACGTTGTACATCTCGTCCGTTTTGTGGGCATGGTACTCGTCGATCGTGGCCATGTGGGTATTCAATCCGTCGTTGGTTGTTGGCCCCCATTCGATCGGGCGAAATACCGAATCCTCGTAAATTATCCTATGCGAGTTGACTGAATCGTGTATTTTAACCTCCCCGCGCAATATCTCTGACCCTCGAGACATGGCCGACGCCTCATCGAATACGATTAACGCCTGGGCCATTTTGGTTGCAACGCTGAACACCTGGGCGCCGGCTTCTCCATCCGCCACCAATCCGTACAGCATGATAGAGGCGGCAAACGTAGACTTTCCGTTTTTACGCGGAACCTCAACATAAGCCCGACCAAATCTGCGCCGTCCATTCACCTCAAATCCGAAAATATTATAAATTATAAATTTCTGCCATGGCTCGAGCATTAAACGCTTGCCGGCAAACTCGCCACGCCATTGTTCTAATTCCTCGATAAATTCGACGGCATGTTCGGCCCAATCATCGCGGAACGTGTACGCCTTCAAATCGCTCAGGTAACGCTCGCACGCTAAGCGGACCCACTGACACGCGTCAACGGTTCCGTTACTTACGCTCGTTGCGTATTGTGTGGCAGCGTTCATGGTGTGCGCGTTCTATGTTGGCGCGTTCTTCGTTTCTGAATGGCGGTTCTAATTGTTCATCGTTGCGGTAAACATGCCAAACGTTATGTTCGCCGCGGACGGTGAATTTTGGGGTGGGTGCTTCGTGAATAGTTGGCGCAAACTCTGGCGCGGTCGTATCAATGTTCTTTTTCATAATAGTTGCGGTTGTATTAATATCGTATTTATGCGATTATTTGCCATTTCAACATATTTCTCCTCAATATCAAACCCGATAAAATTTCGACCATCCTTTGCAGCCATGGCGCATTCGGTTCCACTACCTGCAAACGGAATAAATACCAAATCGCCAGGTCGGCTGTTGGTTAAAATTAATTTCCTGGTAAGCGTTTCTGGTTTCTTTGTTTCGTGCTCATACTGTTGAGTCAAGTGAGCCTCCTGCGAATATTCCAAAACGTCCGTCTGTAATTTGGTTTGCATGAAAGGACGTCGCAACTCCTCGTACTCCTTGCGCAACTCCTCGTACTCCTTGCGCAACTCCTCGTACTCCTTGCGCAAAAAATCATAATCTTTTTGCAGGTGTTGGTTGTTGAACAGATCGCGCAACCTTTCGTACTGTTTGCGCGTTGGCAGACCCCATTGCGACGTTCTGGTGAACCAATGCGACGCCATCGCCGTTTTTAATTCCTTATTGACACTCTGCACCGTGTGTCCAGCTGCAATCATTTCGTCGATTAAATACGAAACGAGTGGATCCATTATTTCACAGAATTTTTTACCGATTTGATAACTATAATTATTTTCGGCTACGTTCTGACCTTCAATCTCATTTGAATACATCAACAAACGCTCCGTCACTGGCGCGTAGGTCCGCATCGCTGTTGGTTCGTTTTTTAATGTTTGGCAGTCTTTCTTTTTCCAAATTAAACTGTTTTCAATATTCAAATATTTATCAAAAATTATCTGAGCGTAGGCGATCCGCTTCGCATGACCCCACCAAAATAACGTGCCGTTATCGGCTAGTAAGCGTTTGCACTCTTTCGCCCAGGTTTCAACGTCCTGCAAATAATCATCGAACGAATCCCAGATAAAATCAAAATTTCCCTTAACTTCAAAATATGGCGGATCTGCAATGATCAGGTTCACAGACTTGTCCGGCAAGCCGTTATTTAACCAATTATCGTGATAAACCTTTCCGGGTTCGTAGCGTGGTGTGCTCATGTGTTTATATCGCTTTTGATTTCTTGAATTTACTCAACTTACTCTCCGCCGGCGCGGCCGTCAATGACATTTTACCGCGGGCCGATGGTGTGATCCCGAACAGTACCCCGATTTCCTTGGCTTGTTTCAAGCTGCGCTCGCGGATGGCAAAATACGGGCTAATCACTGGACCGTGCAAACCTGGAACGACGTCACCGTGGAGAACCAATTGCACCGACGCGTTTCGGTATGTGGCCATGGCTTCGGCATACGCGGCAATCATTTCAAAATCAACCGCCACCAATAAACCCGATTTTTTCAACTCCCGGCAAACCGTGTCGAAAATTTCGACCGCTTCGATTCTGATGTGATCAGGCGCGGCGGGCAAATCGGTGTTTATTGCGTAAGTCATGTCCATTACACGAAGATAATGTAAACCAACGCAACAAAACAAGTATTTAAAACTGTCTCGTGTGAGAAAGTGATTGACACAGCGCCCTCTCCTTCTCCC
>Ga0181343_1000609_pt1 | contig 15210 bp, 19 predicted proteins | sample Su13VDMLBSD_FD_130110 | JGI IMG/M metagenome (GOLD analysis project Ga0181343, IMG submission 130110) | Freshwater viral communities from Lake Michigan, USA - Su13.VD.MLB.S.D | ecosystem: Environmental > Aquatic > Freshwater > Lake | place: USA: Michigan | collected 2013-07-15 | reverse complement strand
TCTCAGCTTTCATTTAGATGCATATGCAGACATCCAGAATGATTATCGTTTCTTTAGCGATACCTTGGGAGTTTATTTCTATAAAGGCGCTAAGATCAATTTCTTTCAAGGTGTTGGAGATCCCAGACTGGCAAGAATAACAAATGATATCACCTCATCAAATCCGGCCTATTCGCTCACTCATACAAGTGAAAACAACGGAGATCAAGGCGTCATTCGTGGCACAATCACAAACATCACTTCTGAGCTATCTTATGACGGAATGATCAGGCGAAGAGTACCAATCACAATGGAGATTGAACATGACTAACTCAATTCTTGATCCTATTGTTTCGCTTGATCCTTTTGTCTATGTGTCGGGAAGAGAGATCTCAAATGATGCCAATGCACTCACCAATCTTGGCAAGATGCAAAACTTCTTACATGCCAATTATGGTGCTGGTGTAGTGATTGAGCAGAATTTTGATGATGGCATATTTTACTACAATTCGGCATCTCCAAAACTAGCATGTTTCTGGCGCATTCCAGTTGCTAGCGTTAACCATAAAACTTTTAGAGTTAATATTAACGCACGCGCTCACACTGGATTAAATTTTGTATCAATTAAATTCACTGCTGGAGCAAGCAATAATACTTTATCATTTACGCTTACTCCGAGCACAACAGCTTGGTATTCTGGCAATGCAACACTGGCCAGCGTCAGCAATTCAACGCAGTATATTGATGTTGAATTAACTGTATCTGGGCATCTTCAAGTAAATTCGATTTGTGTTGAAACATTGCCTTTATCATTGGTTGGTGATGGTGTGGCCTATCAGCCAAATGGATCAGATTATTTTTATCCGGTAGGAGATACCACGCTTGAAAGTGATAAACCCTTATCATCTGCCAAAGGAAGGCAGCTATTAAGCAATTTAAGATTGTTGCAGAAGAGACCTAGATCTTTATTTTGTGCATCTGGGATTGATGTGAGTGCAGACGGCGGGACGACAAATTCATTTAATGCTGGCTCAATTCATCCTCAAAAGACTTTCTCTTATCAAGATTTGGTTGCAATGTTTGCCAACATTCCAAACTGGGAAGGGTCAACAACGCTAGGCTTAAATCTGACAATTCATCTTTATGTTGTTAATCCATCGCTTTACGATTATGTCTTTTTTATATGGTCTGGAAAGATAACGGTATCAGCAGGCGAAACGGGGAAATGGCTTGTTATCACTGGAAGATATCCAGATGATTTCGGTGCGTTTATTATTAATTTAACCTATCAATTAACTGAATTTAAAATAAATCCTAAATTGTCAGGAGATATTTTAAATCCAACATTGATTTCATCTCCAATCAAATCAATTTCCATGTGGGGATCATAATGGCGTTCATATCTCAAACCACAAGAAAAACACCGCTAGATCAAGAAGTTGGCATCACTCAGCCAGTGCTTGGCGCAACGATTTCACAAATTGCCAACGGCCTAAATCATCTGACATTTGCCAAAGGCAGAAGATCGGCCATAGCATATACTTCAAGAAATAATCCAAATTCTTGGAATTACAATCAAGCGCATGCTTTATCTGATATAACCGAGCTAAGACACATTCCAAAGGAAAATCAAACTTACATTCACTTGCATCAATCATCAAAAACTTGCGAGCATATTGGATTTATATTGAGATATGCATCAAGCGGTCAACCTATTTCTATCACAATTTCACTGGTTAGAAATCCAACAACAACTCAAGATATTATTGACAATGGTTGTATCTTGTCAGACGGAAATGGCGAATTGGTTATTTTGTCTGATTTTAAAATAACAACAGTTTCAAGCTCAATCGATACAACCGGCTCATCAACCGTTCAGACCGGCTTTTCAAGGCCCTTATTTTTACCTAGTGCATATCGTGGGGAATTAATTGCTTTAAAAATTGATTGCGTTGATTGCAAACTGGATATGATAGGATCTTATGAGCTTTACAAGGAGCAAGTTTAATGAGCACCAGACTAGAAGACGATCAAGACTATCGGGTCTTTGGCCTAGAGATACAGGGCTTGATGACTAGGTTTTACATGGGATATTCTCCATTTCCTACGCCATCGCTTTATGATCTTCAATATACCGATCTAGACTGCATCCAGTCAATTTCGCCATATCAAGCCAGCATAGAACCGTCTGGAGGAGTGGCAACATATCAGCCAATTTCAATATCTTTAGCTATGGATAGAATGAGAGGATCTAGCGTTGATCCACATGTCATTTTTAGCAGGCTATCAAGATCAAGCTCCATTTGGAATGGCCAGCTTGTCGCCAATGTTTTGCGCTCAGATGATACCCCCGATCTAGTGGTCGATAGTGATCCATCGGTCTCATATCCACATCTCTTGCATATAGGATCGGAAAGTTTTTATTGCACTGGTCAATCAGAAGATGCTGGCATCTATACAATCACAACAACGCACCGGCTGGGATTTAGGCAACAACATCAGATTTATTTAGGGGGCACTGATACGCCAATTGTATCAAGTGAGCTTGTATCTTGGAGGGGTAGGCAGGCTAAAATTTACGCTTGTACGATCGACCAGAACGGGCAAACTTGGGATAATCAAATCATTTTTCAAGGCATCATCGAAAGCTCGCCAACCATAGAGGGGCTAAACTCAATCACGATTTCCATTCTTCCCATTATATCCATGCTAGACAATAAAGTTTCATCTGGCACTCAGAAAACCAAATTGGCGCAAGGAATGCATTATTATGGAGATGTAAGAAATCAAGTTAATAACCTTTTCTTTTATTTTCCAAACGCGAGTGCTTACGGAGATTGGCCGATAGCCATCGGAACGGGGCTAATCACTCATGATGAGGTTATTGAATCCATTAATAACGCTTATTCTGATTTCTCTATTTTAAAAAGAAATGGTCAATATTTATTGAGCCTTCCGGCAAAGCCTGGAAATCCGCTAAGTGTTGTTTTTTCAGATAATTCCGATCTCTTAATTCAAGCCGCCAATGACGCTTTTGCGCTTGATGTGCCACTTTATTTGATCGCAGAAGATCCACAGGCTCAGTCTTATGGCATAAGCTTTTTAGGATCACTTGCACCGATCAGAGAGAAGGCGGATGATAAAACCTATCAAGTTGATTTAGGCCTCAAGTTTACTGTCACTGAATTCCCTTATTCAACTGATCAGCCGATGTTTTACGATATCAAAGGATTTGCTTTAGGGTGGAGGGATAGAGATGAATACCATATTTTGGTGCAAGACTCTTTAAGCCTGCCAACTGAAGCAGATGGCAATCAATACGCCATTCAGATTAAGATCGGCGATCAAGTTGTGAATGCACTGGCCACCCATGAAGAGGATTTAGGCGGTGCAGTCTTGATTTATCTAGATAGAAATGCAGATGAAAATAGAAGACTCCCCCCGTTTGGGGATTTTCTAGGGGAAGGGGCGCCGATTGAGATATCAAAGGGTATGATCATCACCAGAAGACCAGCCGGCGAAGTGATTTTGCAACTTCTCGAAAGTGGGGGCGGTGGTGCAATCAATGGCGCTTATGATTTACAATTGACGGGATGCAATTTGAATTCAAGTATGATTGATGAGGAGTCATTTTTAAGTTTGAATTCGGCTAGTGGCATCACCGATTGGATGTTTTCTTTACCGGCTGACGAGCTCACCTTGAGAGAGATACTTGATCCTATGCTCAAGACGGCTGGGGCTTGTATCGTGATGAATAGAGATGGCTACACTCCTAAGATCTCTTTGATGTTGCTAGGACATGAGGCAGATGAAGATCAATTGTCTTTGTCAGATAGTGATTTCTTAGCGAATAAGCCCCCATACTGGTCAAATTTTGAAGATATAATTACTCAATTTAAATTCAACTACGATATGCATCAAGAAAATCCAACCTCAAGAATTGTCAACAACTACGATGCCATCAACCGGTTGGCAGGTGAAACAAAATCAATGGAATTGAATTTATATGGCATCACTAGCGACATCTTGGGGGGTACAAATGCAAGTGATTTTCTAGAAAGCTTTCTGCCAACTTATGCAAGACTTTTTAGATTGTATGGTCAGGCTGTGAGAATGTGGAATTTTTCCATTGGCACAGGCAAGGCGTTGACTCTTGATGTTGGCGGCTATCTAAGAATAACAAGTCAATTCTTGAAAGGCTATTCAGACGCTTATGGAGTTGCAAATAAAGTGGCTATGATACAAGAAATAAACATCGATCTCATGGGAGAAGGGGCAGATTTAAGGCTTGTACACTTGGGAGACTCATCGCCATCTTGGAATGCATCGGCCAAAGTGAAAACAATCATTGACTCAACCACTTTAGAGATTGAGACTGCATTTTATTCAGATGCTGATATTAATTATTTTCAAGTTGGGGATGTGATACAGTATAGCATGCCAGGATCTGATGACACGATATTGACAAAAACAATAAGCGCAATCAGTGGCAATCAGATCACTTTTACATCAAGTCATGGTGCCAGTGTCGGCGGAATTATCCAGCCTACTACCTTTTTAAGTGCGCCTGCTCACCACACAAAAAGAGCTTATATAGATAGGAGTTTCATCTATGAGTGAAAAACCACAATTAACAATGCGATATCTTGCCGATCTTATCGAAAGGCTAGAAGAGAGAATTGCTATTTTAGAGCAAAAGAATGACAATAAAAAGACTGTAAAAAAAATTGTTGTCATTGAAGATCAACCTATTATCATAAAGAAGGCAAAATGAACCGTTTACAATATCAGATTCAAACCGGCGAATTTATCGCTTGTAAAAGCACATCAGCCAATGCATCCACTGACTGGACCGATTTGAATTCTAGCGATTTTATCGATAGCACAACCGGATCAGCACTTGATGCAGATTTAGCCTTTTGTGATGTCAGTGTGTACAATCCAGGATCATCAACGGCCTTTCTGAAATTAAGGCCTCGCACCACTGCATCAGATAGCACAACCAATGAAGTTTTTGTTTTAGCTGGTGGCGCTATTGATCTTCAATGTGGCGGCACAAAAGGTGGAGCAATCACCACTATTGCATATAAAAAAGGCGCAAGCGGTGATGATTTGAAATTGATCTGTGCATTTAATAGAAAGGTTGTTTAATCATGGCAATTATCATTAAACCTCCCGTAAGTGGTGGCGGTGGTGCAGTTGATTCAGTAAATGGAGAAACCGGCGTTGTTGTTTTGACTACTGACAATATCGATGCTGGCGTAAATGCAGATCGTCAATATTTTACTGCTGCCCTGCAAACCGATCTAGATGCTAAAGCCGATCAAAGCGCTTTAGATGCAGTACAAGACAAGACTCTTTATTCCAATTCTTATTATGTAAATGAGAATGTAAATGATATTCAAACCGTTGTTGATGCGATTGCAGGCGGCAATGGTGCTTATGCAGTCTATATGTCAGCGGGGTCTTATAGTGGATCGACATTGACCATCAGCGATGCACCTTCCGGCATGGATATCATCGGGCCTCAACATCCAACAAGTGCACATATTTGTGAGCTTGTCTCTCGTGGCTTGACTATATCAGGAGCAAGCACAACACGAGTTAGAATGAACAATATCAATATTGAAGGCGCAGTATTGATTAACGGCACTCAAGGCAGGCACTATTTCAAAAATGTGATCTTTGATAGTACCGTCACAATCAACAATTCAACAGCCAACTTTATCACCTTTGAACAATGCTCTTTTGCCGGTGGCATCTCTATTGCATCCAATGTGACAGCGACAATTTACTTTGATCGTTGTGCTTTAGGCAATCAATTTATCACCTCATCAAGATCAGGCGCCGGATCACCGCTATTGACGGTCTTGACTGAGTGCAGTGGGGTAAATGCACTGCAAGCTAACTTGACAAGCAATGTTGTTTTGGTTGGCCGCACCGGCTTTAATAGTGGCTCGGTTGTGCAATATCAAAATTCTGACAGTTATGTTTATGATCTGAATAACGGCCTATCAACCTCATTCAGTGGATCATATAGCGAGCTCAGAAACAAGCCAAATATTCCAACATCAAGCGATGATTTGACCGAAGGATCAACAAATCTTTTCTATACGAATTCAAGATTTGATAATAGACTTACGACAAAAACAACTGATAATTTAAGCGAAGGATCAACCAACCTCTATTTTACTACTGCACGAGCTAAAACGGCAGCGGTTGTGAATTCAATGGCAGATAGTCAAACCGATCAAGCCCCATCGGTTTTATCGGTGAAATCGTACTACACCGCCGGCACTGGCATCTCTCTTTCTAGTGGCCAAATTTCATCAACAATTACTCAATACACAGATGCAGATGCAGACGCTAGGATCACACTTCAAAAAGGTGCAAACAATGGGATTTGCGAGCTTGATACAAATGGTCTTGTACCTACTAATCATCTTCCTTCTTTGGCAATCACTGATGTGCATGTTGTGGCGAATGCAACTGAAAGAAATGCTTTAGTGGCTCAAGAGGGAGATGTTGCTATCCAAACCGATGATTCATCATCTTGGATCTATGGCGGTAGTGCTTGGATTGCTTTCGGCGTAAGTGGTGCGGTGACTGTGGTCAATGGCCAGACTGGTGAAGTCTCACTTGATACAAATAATATTCCAGAGGGATCAACAAATAAATATTTTAGCGATACACTGGCAAGAACGGCGGCGGTTGTCAATAGTACTGACAACAATGAAACAAATCAAGCGGCATCAGTAGCAGCAATGAAATCATATGTTTTAGCCAATGCCGGTGCGGTCAATTCGGTCAATTCGGTCTCTCCAGTTTCTGGAAATGTTAGCTTGACAACTGACAATTTAACCGAAGGATCAAGCAATTTATATTATACCAACACAAGATTTGATAATAGACTTACGACAAAAACAACCGATAATTTAAGCGAAGGTTCAAGTAATTTATATTATACAAGCACAAGGGTTAATTCTGCATTTGATACGAGACTTGCGACAAAAACAACTGATAATTTAGCTGAAGGTACAACCAACAAATATTTTTCAGATACACTTGCAAGAAATGCTTTTAGCGCTGGCACCGGTATCACAATCACAACCGGCCAAATCGCTACAACAATCACACAATACACTGATACGCTAGCAAAGACGGCAGCAGTTGTGAATTCAATGGCAGGCACTGAACCAGATCAAGCCCCATCGGTTTTATCGGTGAAATCGTACTATACCGCTGGCACTGGCATCAGCATCACAGATGGTCAAATTTCTGCCACTTCAAGCGGTGCATCAAGGCCGGTCTATAGCACTGAGTCATCATTTCCATTGAATTTGGGGGGCGTTGATTATACAGGTATTATCAAGAGAAAATACTATATCAACAACGGATCTTCAGCAGTGACAATCAATCTTCCAGCAGTGGCATCAAATGACGGCTTGGAGCTTGTTTTTAAGTTGCTTGGCACAGGTACAGCAACACTTGACGCCAACGCAAGCGAGACCATTGACGGCGCTTTGACTTTTGCTTTATCTTTACAAAATTCATCGGTCACTCTTACCGCCACTTCAGCGGGTTGGAGAGTTGAATAATGAGCTATAATATCGCTAGAAATGTAAATCCTCAACTTGCAATCTGCTCATTTTCATCGGCAGCGGCTGGAAATGTGAGCTTTTCATTTGTTGAAGGCGATTTCACTCCATCCATTGCAAGTGATGTGATCACACTAGAAGCCGGCTTTGAATATTTTCTGATCTCATCTCCCTCAGTCACTGCCGCCACTAGCTACAGGCATATCATTGACGGGGTGAATGGCGATTTATATCCAGCTACAACAACATCATTGACATCTGCACTAGATGATCAATTCTCATCTATTCAAGCGGATGCAGCAGTGACCTTCTCTTTATATGCCACACTGGCAGTGACTTCAAATTCAAGGTTGCAGATCTGGAGGTTTCCACTATGAGCTACGATCCATCTCAAGCGCAGGGCGCAAGGGCGGTGCAGATTGATGTTGATGGTGCTACTGTGTTGAGTGATGATATCACTGCTCACTCAAAAACCACATTCAACTCAAGAAATAAATATTTTATTGATACGATGTATTATCCGACTATGGTCTCAAGTGTGTCAAGTTTGATATTTTATAAAAATTGGACTGGGTTTTCTTGGGCCGGTGGCAGCATTCGAGGCAATATCGCAGCGACAACGACATCAGTCACAGATGAAGCTTTTATTGGATCAAACACACCTAGATCCTCTCTAGCAATGCAAACAACAACATCCGGCGGTGGAAGCCTTGCAAGTGATAAGGTTTTTACATCTCTTTGGAGGATCGAATGAGCTATTTTTCAACTGAAAAGAAAATCAATTTGTCGGTCTCTGCCATGTACACATCGGCTGTTCAATCCCTCTCATCGAGCTATGCAGATGTAACTATTTTCATTCCCAGTCAAGTTCCAACGGTGGTACAATTGGCGTCATCAATCGGCTATCCAACGATCACAACAGCATCAACACCTGCATCAATCACACTTGAAGCCGGTTGGAAATATCTTGTTGAATTCAGAGTAAAAGCGACAGACACAACGCCACTCGTTGGGGAAAATATCCAGTACATAGCAACTGATACATCAAACAACCAAATTTCATCAACTGGGTCAATTGCCATTCTAAGGGATACCGCCTATTCATACACTCAAGAGAAATGTATATTTTACGCAGATGCATCATCATCTGCATTTACTTTTAAGCTCAGGGCAATCAAGGTGGGTGGTGGATCTGGTGGATCTTTAAACACCAGTGGAGACGCCGGCAGCACCAACTTTCGATGCCACTTGATCATCAAAGCATGGAGATAAAAATGCAAATCACAAAAAATTTCAAATTGTCTGAGCTTGAATTTTCTGACGCAATCCCCCCCGAGCTGGTAGCGAATGCAACGGAATTGCTTAAAAATCTTCAAGTCATTCGAGACCACTTTCAAAAACCGATTGTCATCATAAGTGGTTATCGTTCACCTGCTAGAAATGCACAAGTTGGCGGCGCTGACAAGTCAAAACACTTGGAGGCTAAAGCGGCAGATATCAAGATTGCTGGCGTACCAACTGAAGAAATTTACAATCGAATTGATAAACTCATTGCTCAAGGTCTAGTCAAGCAAGGGGGGCTTGGCAAGTACATTAAATCCGGTTTTGTGCATTATGATATCAGAGGCACCAAAGCCAGATGGGAGGGCTGATCATGAATAGTGATATGATTTCAATCAGCGCTTTAACGGCTGTGATCACTGCACTTCTGCCAGCCTTCAAGATCTTCTCATCATATGATAAGAGAATTGCACTTTTAGAGCATCAAACTATGGCGCTACTAGTCAAGCAGGAAAAAACCGATGCTGAGCTGGATATGATCAATAAAACTCTAAATCAACACACCGTTATCCTTGAAAGAATTGAAACCAATGTTGATTTTTTAAAAAACAAGTGAGAATTGTGTTTTAATGATCATCCCTTTCACATGGAGAAGATCATGTCACAAAACGCACTTCTTGGCAAGGTTGCTTTTGCCACTCAATACGCACATATCAAGCCGGATGGAAAAAGAGAAACTTACATTGATGCAATGCGAAGAGTCAAAAATATGCATCAAGAAAAATTCCCTTATCTATCATCGAGCATCGAGCAAGTTTTTCATAAATTTGTATATCCTGGATTGGTGTTTCCATCTCAAAGAAGCACTCAATTTGCTGGGATTGCCATCAAGCGCAATAACATGAGAATGTACAACTGCACCGCCAGCTATATTGACCGAGTACGATTTTTCGCTGAAGGTTTCTGGCTACTCATGAGCGGCTGCGGTGTCGGTTTTTCAGTGCAAAAACATCATATTGGCAAACTTCCAAATCTAATTTCTAAAGATCAAAGAGACTCAAGACTAAAAAAAATCCATGTTGTTGAAGACTCCATTGAAGGATGGGCTGAGGCAATAAATGCACTCATGAAAAGCTATCTGCCAGCCAATGAGGATGAAGCTGACTACTGCATAAATTTCCATTATGATCAAGTCAGACCAGAAGGCGCCTCAATCTCTATCGGCGGCGTTGCTCCAGGTCCCAAAGTGCTTGAAACAGCAATTGAAAAAGTTAGATCAATTCTTGATGATGCAGTCAATCAAGGTCAACTAAGACTCAAGTCAATCCAGTGTTTTGATATCTTCATGCACATAAGCCATGCAGCACTTTTAAGCTCAAGAAGAGCGGCGACAATCGCACTCTTTTCACCAGATGATGATGAGATGATGATCGCTAAAACTGGCAACTGGTGGCAAGATAATCCACAAAGAGCTTATGCAAATATCAGCGCTCAAATTGTACTAGACGGATTTGAGAAAAAAGAGACTTTTACGACAATTATTGACAATGCGAAGCAGTACGGCGAGCCCGGTTTCTTCTTTGCATCTAGCAAAGATTTTGCGACAAATCCATGCGGGGAAATAGGTCTTTACCCAACCTATAAAAATGAAGATGGAAGCATTGAAAGTGGCTGGGCTGTATGCAATTTAAATGAAATTGTTGTTGCAAAAATTGCGAATGCAGATCAACTTAAAGAAGTATGCGCAGCAGCGGCGTTTTTAGGTACTCTTCAAGCCAGCTATACAAACACCGGCTATCTCGGAGAGACCACTAAAAAGATCATTGAAAGAGATGCACTTTTAGGCGTATCTATGACTGGCATCATGAGTGCACCAGGAATGATATTCGATGAATTTTTGTTGAAGTCTTGCGCTCAAATCGTGGTTGATGAAAATAAGTTGATCGCAAAAAAGATCGGTATAAATTCAGCGCTCAGAGCAACAACAATCAAGCCATCCGGCAACAGCTCAACCGTTGCTGGTTGCTCAGCTGGCATTCATCCCTATCATGCTAAAAAGTACATTCGCACCATGAGAATAAATAAAATTAATCCAATTTGGCAAGAGATTGTCAGCCAACTGCCAGAAGTTTGCGATGATAGAGATCCACAAGTTGGGATTGTCTCTTTTGCTTGCGAGGCGCCAGCTGGTGCGATTGTCAGAAAAGATCTATCAGCAGCTGAATTTTTGGAGAAGGTGGAATTTATTCAACGGTACTGGGTAAAGCCAACAACACAACTCAGGGAAAAAGATCAATTTGGATTGACTCACAATGTCAGCAATACTTGTACAATCAAGGCTGATGAGTGGGATGATCTCACATCCAGAATTTGGCGCCTTAGAGATAGCGTGAAGGGGATATCACTTTTATCTGACTATGGCGATCATGTTTATGAAAATGCGCCATACCAGACGGTTGATGATAATGCTCAAATGGTTGAAAAATATAATAAATTGCTAGCGGCTGACTGGTCAAAGGTCAATCTCAATGTAGGCGGCTTTAAGGAAAATCCGGCAGTTGAGCCAGCTTGTGCCGGTGGGGTTTGCCTTATTTAATCCCCCATGAGATCTTCCAGTCTCTGGCCTCATCCTCATCCATATCTCCATCAATCCAATCTTTTCTCCTCGTGTCATCATACGCTCGTTGAGTGATAGCCGCCTTGTGCTCGCTTGGGAATGGCTCAGGTTGTGGCGATTTGCTTTGCGTTGGTTGTGCTGCTACTGCCACAGGTTGCACTTGCACCGGTTGCACTGGCATTGGCTGAGTCTTGAATTGAGTCTTTTGCTTAGCTGGCGCTGCTGCTTGTCTTGTTGTGATTTGAGTATCAAGCTCACTATTCAAGATTTCAAGTCTTTCTTCTTCTGTCATGTCCATGCTATCGGCGATTTCAACAGCATCGTAGCCGCTGATCACATCGCCAAAAACATCACGCACTGCCATGCTCTTACACCTGGCCATAAGCATCTGTTTTGGCATGGTCTGCCATTGGCGGTTATTTGTAAGACCTTGACGCTGCGCCATCTCAATGGTGAATTGAATTGTGTATTTCTGATTATTATCAGCACGCACGAATTCAAGAGAGCACTCAGTGTCAGAGTTGGTGAGCACCTTCCACGACTTGCACTTGGAAGAAGCGATCACAATGCCAAACATTGTAGCGGCTTGATAAGTGATTTTTCCCTTGATCACATTCATCTTTTCCATTGTTTGTGCGATATTCCATCCATGCATCATGCCATAAGAAAGATAGGCTGTTACGAGTTGTTGCGCACTCCAGTTGGTGCCACCGGTGAGATAGCCGGCGAGTTTCACAAGCTGATCCATGCTGTCGGCGATTGCATTGATATCTGATAGGGAGTCTAGTAATTTTTGAGAAGCCATTTTTTTTCCTATTGTGCGAGTTGGTTTAGTTGGTTGTTGATTGCAGCAATGATCTGATCAGCCGATGCAGATTGATCTAGGGAAAGAGAAGCGATCTTGACGGTGATGGTGTGAGCACCGATTGTGAAAATGACATCATCGCAGTCAATTTCCCAATCTTCGAAGAAGTCATCAAACTGGTGCATAAGCCTTGCAGTTTGATCTAGTTGAGTAAGGTTGAGTTTCATGGTGGTTACCTTATGGTGGTTGCCTTATGGTTTTTGTGTTTATCGTTCTTGTCTTTGGTTGTTGATGTAGAATTGGCCTGGTCCACCTTTAGACCATTCGGCTAAAGCAAGGTTTAACTCTCTATCGGCAAAGAGGGATTTTGGAGCAAATCCCAAATGATAAGTGATTTCAAACTTCAAATCATCATCGCCGGCCTTCCATTGATATTCATCAATGCATGTTGATCTCCAGCTCAATGCCTCATAATGTCTTGATTTTTTCATTTTTTGTTTCCTTAGGCTGCTAGCCAGTACATTGTGCAGATGACGCCAAATGCGCCAACGACACAGAAGAAGAGATAAGCGAGGACAGTTTCAATAGCGTCTCTTAGAGCGCTTTTCTTGACCACTGGTCTTGCTACGATTTGGAATAATCCACATTCTGGAGAACGGTTTTGCATTTTTTAAATCCTTTGTGTTTTAGAAGCCAAAGCTTGAGAGGAGGTTTTCAATGTACGCTACAACATCGCCATCTTCTGGCATGTCATATTGATCCCAGTCGCTGCCATCAGCATTGAGCAAAGTAATTTCATCATCGCTTACTCTGAAGAACGCTTTGCCATAAGCCATGGCGTTTGTTGGGATAACCAAAGCATCACAGCCATCAAATTCGGCATCGAATTTTCGACTGGTTGCGTTGAGGATTTGATCTACTGGGGAGATGTTGAAGTTTTGCATTTTGCATTTCGCTTTCTGATCTGATTGATCATGTTTGACTTGTTTGTCTTTGTTGATGTTTGTAGTGTAAAATAAAATTTTTATATTGTCAACAAAAATTATTAAAAAAGATAAAATATTTTTTAAAAGTACTGTCTATCTGAAATTCTTTGACAACTTCCCAAAAATTCAACATGTGCCGTCTTGCACTCTCCATGACGATTTTTTGTTATGATGATCTCCATGTCTGTCTCAGAAGCATGCTCATCATAAGCGTACTCTCTATAGAGCATCATCACCACATCGGCATCCTGCTCGATCGCCCCAGACTCTCTAAGATCACTCAATAAAGGTCTTTTATTTGCTCGCTGCTCAACGCCTCTATTGATCTGAGCGAGCGCAATGACTGGACATCCGATCTCTTTGGCCAGTGCCTTTAATCCTCGACTGATTTGAGATATCTCTTGCTCTCTGATCATGGCGGGAGAGGTCATCAATTGGAGATAGTCAACGATGATCAAGCCAATATCTTCACTTCTCTTTTTTATGTCGCACATCGATCTCATCTCATCGATTGATAAGGCGGCTCGATCAATGATCTCTAAGGGCATTGATTTGATTTCAAAGAGAGTCTCGGCGATCTTCTCTTGCGTGTGGCTAGCCAATCGATCAAAGGGCTGATCAAAGACCGATTGAGCGATGCCACTCCAGTTGCTCGCAAGCCTTTTTATCAGTTGAATATCCGGCATCTCTAAAGAAAAGAATAAGGTTTTTTTGGTTGGTTGAGCTTGCATTGCAGCCAAAGCAAAAGTAAGCGAGACGGCCGTCTTTCCCATCGCAGGCCTGCCGGCTACTACATATAAACATCCGTCTTTCCATCCCTTTGTGATCTCGTCTAGGTTTCTCAATCCACTGGATAAACCTTGCTTAAAATCTTTCATAGACTCAAGCAGTGATTGTACCTGTTGGGATAGCCCCATATTTGGCTTTGGTTTCAAGTCTTTTACTTTTCGTTCGTTCTCAAGAAAGACGTCATCGCACTCTTTGAGAGAATAGCCATGAGCGAGTGCAATCTCTTTATATCTATAGATCTGGGATAGTCTCAAGCTGATGAAATCATCGTAGATTTTATTGATATGATCTTCAACAACATGGATCATCGCCGGTCCCCCATAGTACACATGACATACATCCAAATTTTCAGCAATCCAGCCGCAAATATATTCTGAGAGCATGCTGTTTTTGAGAGTCTTTCTTCTCTCTTCATGAGTGCGATGATAGACATCAACAACATTTTCAAAATTTACTGGTCTTTGGGCTTGTCTTAGCTCAACGCAAATATTAAAAATGCAGATGCAAGTATGATCGATCAAAACTCTTGGATCTGGGATCATCTTGAAGATCAACATTTTTACGGCCTCGCTGCGCTGCTCTAAAGAAAACGCAAGTGATCCATCTGGCTGAGTGGATGTAATAGATGATGGCCAAAGAAGCTGAGTGAGCACAAATCGAATTCGGCTTTGAAGCAGGAGCTGGCGATCTTGATTCATTTCTTGCCATGACTGGCTCATAATGTAATCAAAAGTGACTTCTTTATAATCATCTTCTGGATTTTGGAAGCTGCGATATTCAGTCATAGAATATCTCCAATAAATTGATAGCAGGTTGGCGCTGCATAAAGAAAGAATTGATGAGAGATCTTTGTTGACTTTTCAAGTTTTAGCGCAAGTTTCATCGGTGCGTGAGCATCCTCTTTCATGATTTGATAAAGCCTCATTCTGGTGATGCCAGTTTCTTCAGCAATTTTTGTGGCAGTCTTGCCGGTCTTTAAAAGCAATACAGACATCTTTTTTGTCATGACATTTCTCATGATTTGTTTTTTTTGATTGAAATTATTTTTTACTTTTGTATATTGTATTTCATTGTATGTCAACAAATATTTATCAAGGATAAAACAAAACATGAAACTAAAAAACGCAAGATTTGACAACTTTCAATTTATCATTG